>Ga0115000_10000023_pt1 | contig 119544 bp, 112 predicted proteins | sample ArcticOcean_MG_C_6_FD_89690 | JGI IMG/M metagenome (GOLD analysis project Ga0115000, IMG submission 89690) | Marine microbial communities from western Arctic Ocean - ArcticOcean_MG_CB8_128 | ecosystem: Environmental > Aquatic > Marine > Oceanic | place: Arctic Ocean: Canada Basin | collected... | reverse complement strand
CGACCCTCGCCTGGGTCACCATTGGTCCACACCCGCCTCATTCATGACCACTCGTCTATTTCGTGCATTCCACATCTCATGCCTCCCAAACTGGCTTCACCCCAAAGGTAGCTTTCTCTGGTGGGACTGTTGCACGGGTTGTGTATCCGGGGTGGTCCGTGACGGACCGCGACCATGGGACGTGGTCCGGGAAGGATCATCTGCAAGGAGCAACACGAAGAACAACAACAACGAGGCTTCGACCGACTAATTTGACGTCATTGTGCGTTGTGGCAGCGAGGAGCAATGTGATGAAACAGGGATGTCGGATGAGCGCTGTCGTGATCGCGTGCGCAATCGTTGGTGCCGCCTGTTCGAGCTCTGGTGGTGGTGACACGGCAACGACCATCAGTACGGACCTGGATCAGATCTCGACCGAATCGGTTGCGGCTGAGGCACCTGAGGCACCTGAGGCCGATGATCAGCAGGCAGAGGAAGTAGAAGGCGAGCAACCTCGGTACGAAACGCAGACTGCCGACGTGCTGTTCGACCAGAACGTCGTGCACACGTTCGAAATCGAACTGCCAGCCGCAGCGCTCGCAGAGCTCGACGCCGATCCTGTAGCCGAAGAGTACGTCGAGGGAAGCTTGCTCTTTGATGGTGAACGGCTCGAAGCAATCGGCGTTCGCTACAAGGGCTCAGTCGGAGCTTTCCTCGGCTGCACAGCTGGCCCTCAGCCGTTCCAACCGTCGGGTGCGAAGACGTGCACGAAGCAATCGTTGAAGTTGAAGATCAATTGGAATGGAGCTGATACCGAATTCTTCGGTCAACGCAGAATTCAACTTCATTCGATGAACCTCGATACCTCGTTGATGCGTGATCGTCTGGGGTACCTCCTCTTCGCTGAGGCCGGGGTTGCAGCTCCACGTTCAACGCATGCCCGTGTGGTGATCAACGGCGAGTTCGTTGGGTTGTTCGCTCTTGTCGAGCAGATCGATGAGCGGTTCACTCGAGATCGTTTCGCTGACGGCAAAGGCAACCTCTACAAAGAAGTGTGGCCGTTCGGAGCCGATGGCGACGTCCGTCCGAGCTTCCAGCTGATCGCTGGACTACGAACGAACGAGGACGATGACCCATCGCCGGAGATCATCGAGTCGTTCGCCAGTGAGCTCCTCGACTCTGGCGCTCCGACCGATGAAGAAGCAGCGCGCCGCGTGCTTTCGCAGTGGACGGACCTCGAAGCGTTTGTTGCGTACGCAGTGGTCGACCGAGCGATTCATCACGATGACGGACCGTTCCACTGGTACTGCATCGGCGGCCCGTGTGAACCGCACAACTTCTACTTCTACGAGGAACCTACCTCACGCAGCGTCCACATCATCCCTTGGGATCTCGACAACTCGCTGCAGGGTTGGACCCCCGAAGCACTGAATCCGGTCACTGCGATTCCTGATGCGTTTGGTGACACGAGCAACGCCTGTGACCCGTTTCCGTTCGGTTCGTTCAACTTGTTGCAGCGTTCTGCGGGCTGTGACCCGTTGGTGGCTGCATGGGCATCACTCGATGACGAGTTCGAGCGGATCGACAACGACTTCCGAAGCGGCCCGTTCGCCATCGAATCTGTAACGACGCGCGTCGAGGCGTGGCGCGACCAGATCGCGCCACACGTCGCAGAAGCTGCGGCGTTGCACGACGACGCTCCCAACGTTGCTGAATGGAATTCATCGGTCGATCAACTATTGGCTGATATCGCCGCTGAACCCTCACGCCAGGAGTCCTGAATGTCCCACGCCGGACTCATCGCTGCAGATCTTGCTGCCGTCGTCGTCCTCGCCTTTGCCCTGTACTTCCCGCGCCATCGTCGGCGAGACATGGTCGTGGCAATTCTTGGCATCAACATCGGTGTCCTTGCCGTTGCCACGGTGCTCTCTGAGTCGACAGTGACCGCTGGACTCGGGTTGGGACTGTTCGGTGTCCTGTCGATCATCCGCCTTCGCTCTCAAGAGCTCGACCAGGAGGAAGTGGCGTACTATTTCTCTGCGCTCGCCTTGGGACTCCTCGGTGGGATCACCGTTGACCCGAGTTGGCTGACGCCGGTGCTCATGGCCTCGATCCTGGTCGCGTTGTTCATCGGCGATCATCCGCGTCTCTTCGCCAAGACCCGAATTCAGACGGTGACGCTCGACGCGGCGTACACGAACGAGGATGAGTTGAAGGAGCGGCTTGAAAGCCTGCTCGGCGCACGAGTACGACGCATGAAGGTGCGGCGGTTGAACCTCGTGAACGACACAACGGTTGTCGACGTCCGTTACGACCTCGTGGGTGACTCCCTGGAGTCTGCCTGATGAGCGAACCTGGGTTTGAGGGAGCGATCGTTGCCTTGCCGCCGGTGTCGCTTGATGAGGTCCTCGACGCAGCGGAGCTTCAGACGCGCGTCGACCGCAAATACATCGTGAGCGTTGGCCAATTGGACATGCTGGTCCCAAGCGCAGGCGCCGCCGTGCTCGAGATCGATGGCTTGCGCCAGTTCGGCTACGAGACGGCCTATTTCGACACGCCGGATCGCCGCCTCTACCTCGACACGGCGTACCGCAGACCGCGCCGGTTCAACGTTCGAGTTCGAACCTACCTCGACTCCAATTCCTCGATGTTCGAAGTGAAACGCAAGGACGGGCGGGGGAGGACGGACAAGGACCGCCTTGACCTCGACTCCGGCAGAGACAGGCGACGTCTGGACACAGAGATGCGCACGTTCGTCGATTCGTCAGTCGCCACCGACGTCACCGATCGTCTTCAGGAAGCCGCGATCACGAGGTTCGACCGCACGACTCTTGTCGACATTCATCACCACGCTCGCTACACGATCGATCATCGACTCACCTCGACCTCTCCCGATGGCAGAACCGTCAAGCTCAGGAACGCTGTTGTTGTGGAGTGCAAGTCCGCAGGTCGAGCAACGCCCATGGATCGGGCCCTATGGGCTGTTGGCGTTCGACCAGCCAGGATCAGTAAGTACTGCACGACACTTGCTCTTCTCGAGCCCTCCTTGCCAGCAAATCACTGGCACCGGACGCTCAAGCGGCACTTCGGCGCCGCTGCGGCGTCCTAGCGTCGCGTTGTCCCCTGGAGGGGCCCCATGAGTGCGGCGTCCCGAAGGTCCAGGTGCCGTCAGGTTTGATGGATGGGCTCAACCTCTTGGTGCCGGTTTCGTTGGCGAGCGTTAACTCGTTGGTATTTGAGGGTTTGTTGCCATCTGACGGGATCATTAGCTTTACTTACCCAGATGGTTTTGGGCCGTTCTTCACGTTCCGTGCGACGCTGCTTAATGGCGGGGTCATTAGCTCTACCGCCGCCACCGGGATGACGGTCCGCGCCCCATCATGACTACAACTGAATCGCCTTCACCCTGGAAAAAATAACCGATCCTAAATTTGACCAGGGGACAACCAACGGCCAGCACTCGTCTAGTACCTCAGGACCTGAACATCATGCTGCTCGACAGCAATGTCACTAGCTTCATCGCCTCACACGCACCGTTACGAGCATGCGTCGATCCAGTCAATTTCGATCCGGAATGGACCGTCTGCACCGTCACTGATCATCACACCAAGCTGGGTCGCGAGATCAGGACGGAACGCTTCTGTGTTTACGGCGCGGCCAAAGATTTTGGGATCCAAATCCGCGAACGGCACCCGAACCGTTTGCCAGTCCGTCGTGTCGGCGAAATCGATCGACCCCTGCTGGGAAACCCGGCGGTCACGCGACGCCAGGCCGTCTTCAAGGATGAGCTTGTAGGCACGCCCGTCGGTACGGGCACGCACAACCAGTTCCGTAAACCCTGCCAGAGCATTGACCCCAAGCCGGACCCGCACTGACGAGAAGCCGCCGCCGTCGGTGTTGATCTCGCCCTCGAAGAGCATCACCGAATCTGCAAACGTTGGGCCACCACTCGAGCGGCCACCCATGACGACATCGTTCACGATGAACCAGGACAGATTCTCTGCGTCTACGGCGAAGTCAGTGAACCGCACGCACCGCGGCTCGGGCTCCGGTGAAACAGTGAAGGTGGGAGTCGTAGCGTCACCATCCTGTTCTGTCGACCACGATTCGAAATCATCGGCTGAAGCCGGGGCAGCTGTCGCTGATTCGGCGTTCTGTTGGGCCGCTGGGCTGTCGGCGACGGGTGCCGAGACAGGTTCCTGAATCAACGCTGTTGGTCCTGGTATCGCAAGCGCACGTGTTTGCAAAGACGGTTCAACCGCAGTGCTGGCGGCTCCGGTGGTGTCGCTACTACAGGCCACCAGCAACGTGAAAGCGATTAATAGACACACTCTCCGGTCAGCGAACATGGTCCGAATGTAGGACACGATTGACAGGGCCGACAGGTTGGCCGGGCAATCTCGTAACTCTGCCGGGTTGGGTGCCACGCCAGTAACCACAAGGCGACGCAAAACGTTAGCCCAGAACCGATGGTTCACCATTAACCCTCTTAGTGCACATTCTCTGGTCGGTAGGTCCTAGATCGGGTCTATGTCGAGCACGCCAAGGACCGACGTCACCTGGCTGTTCTGGCCAGCGTTACTAGCTCCACTCTTCAGGAGCGCATCGGCCCCAACGAGGCACCCATCATGGGCGATAGCCACAGCGTAGAATTGTCAACGATGGCATCGTTTATATTCCGGGACAACACTCAGGCACACTCCCCGACAACATTCAGGCACAGGTGAACTCCGCGTCGGCTAACCCCCTGTGACCGGGTGTGTGAGAAACTCGGTGATGGAACGTGATAGCGAACTTGCACTCCTTGACCGCATTCAGGCGCACAGGAAGGCGGGACGCGGAACAGATACCGCTTCCTCGGCTTGGCAGCAGCAGGTCTCGGCCTACACGTGTCCAGACCGATTGCGTTCCGAGCGGGAGCTCTTGACCCGCCTACCAACGGTCATTGGCCTGTCGGGCTTGCTTCCCCACAGCGGAACCTATGCCTCGGCGATGCTTGGTGACGCACCAATTCTGCTCACGCGAAACCAAAATGGCGAGGTCGCAGCGATGCTCAACGTGTGTCGCCATCGTGGAGCCCAAGTCGCAACCGGATGCGGCTCGGCTGCGCTGCTATCTTGCCCGTATCACGGCTGGACCTATCGGCTCGATGGATCGCTCGCAGCGCGCCGACGACCCGAACACTTTGGGGATCTCGAAAATGCCGGGCTCGTGCAGTTGCCAGTTCTCGAACAAGACGGATTGATCTGGGTCAGCGGCACGCCTGGCATCGATATCCCGAGCCAGCCCCTGCAAGGAGCCGAGGAAGATTTGGCCGGCTTCGACCTTGCGGACCATCGCCTATTCGCCTCGACGACCTTCACCCGTCCGATCAATTGGAAGCTGGTGATCGACACATTCCTCGAGGTTTACCACGTACCTGTTCTGCATGAGCAGACACTTGGCGACCTGATCTATGGCGACTACTCGTTGTTCGATGCCTATAAAGAACACGGTCGCATGATCGTGACCCGAACCTCCGTCGACGAACTCGATGACCAGGCCCGAGACGACTGGCAGCTCCTACGACACTCAACGATCGTCTGGGCGTTACAGCCAAGCACAATTCTGATCTATCAACAGGACCACGCCCAGCTCTATCAGGCTCGACCGGGCGCGCACGCAGGCGAGTCAATCATCACCGTCTCGGTTTACGTCCCTCAAGACACTACGTTCGACGACTCACATTGGCAGAAAAATTTCGACCTGCTCGTCAAAGTCACGGACACCGAAGACTTCGTGACTTGTGCTGGAATCCAGCGTGGGTTCTCATCGGGCGCCCAGGACGTGATCACCTTCGGCGCCAACGAGCCGTTGCTGGCCCACTTCGAACGAAACCTGAACAAGCTTGTCGGAAACGTCAACGAGCGGTGACCGTCGACGCCTGGTAGAGAAGCAACTTTGCTGGCAGACGTGCCTCTCGCTTGGTGTCCACCGCGCCAAATGCCACAGCGTGGTCAAGAACCGCCCCCCAAGACCTCGCCGGGAGAATCCTCTCTGCCTGGCTTCATGCATGCAAGCCAGCGCGCTGGGGTTACCACAGGATCAGCAGTAGCGGCCGCTTCGCTCCCAGCAGAAACTGAGGTAGTCGAACCGGCGCACACGAACCGAGCCCGAAAGAACCCTCAGGCACAGAAGGCTTCACATCAAAATGCCGCGCATCGCCAGGCGGACCCGGACTACAGGCGTTATCCAACGCTGCACCATTCGCAGCGGAGAAGCCGGGGACAAAGCCCGTAGTCGCATCATCAGCCCACAAACACCCAATGCTGTGCAGCTACAGGATTGTGAGGTTGGCGAGGGCTGATCTCAGAAGGAACCTCACCCAACAACAGATTGTTGGACAAGTTCAGGTATGTGAAGTTGGTAGGGCTGCCGATTCTTCACCTCCTCGTGATTGAGTGGGCTTGGACGATCAAGCAGACGTCCACCCAGGAGACCCGCACGTACGTCTCAACGGTAAAATTCACAATGATCCAATTCCTGCGGGAAATCTCCCTCGACGCTCTACGGATCCTCAGGTCGCTCGGCACCACCGATCTGACACCGCTGCAGCACATGCATGGCGGCGCCCCGGCCATGGGACTCACTGATGTGGCGCACAAGTCCTCCAATCCAGCAGTCGAGCGCCAAGAACTCCAGGACTGCCGCCCCTTACGAGGGGTAACTCTCGTACTAGCTTCATTCTCTACAAGAAAAATGCGGTCAGGAAGCAAATGGAACCGACAATCAACGAGCGCCCTAAGCCCGCTGGAACCCCCGGGAACTGGAAAACCTACTTCGAGAAGCGTGGCCGCTGATGTTGCGTGACTTCGTTGGGTACGGCGAACACCCAGCGCCTGCTCATTGGCCTGGTAATGCGCGACTCGCCGTCAACTTCGTACTCAACGTCGAGGAAGGGTCCGAACCGTCTGTGCCGGACGGCGATGGCTACACCGAGAACCGGCTCACAGACTCTGCCGTAACGCTCGGTTCAACCCGAGACCTCGCAGCGGAAGGACTCTTCGAGTACGGCAGCCGAGTTGGCTTTTGGCGGCTCCATCGTGAGTTCCAGAAACGGCAGATTCCTCTGACCGTCTTCGCCTGTGCAGTGGCCCTCGAACGCAACCCACCAATCACCCGTGCGATCCTCGACGCTGGCTATGACGTCTGCAGCCATGGTCATCGTTGGATCAATCATCGCGAGCTCGACGAGTCAACAGAGCGCCAGCAGATCGCTCTCGCTGTGGAGAGCTTCCAACGCACCATCGGTCGACAACCTGCCGGGTGGTACTGCCGCTACGGCCCCTCGGTGAACACGCGACGGTTGCTCGTCGAGCATGGCGGGTTCATGTATGACTCCGATGCTTACAACGACGACTTGCCCTATTGGTCAGATGTTGACGGTACGCCCCAATTAGTCGTGCCCTACTCCCTAACCACGAACGACGCCAAGCTGCTCACGATGCCCCCGCGGCAGTGGGCGGACTTCATCAACGACGCCTTCGATGTGCTCGTCGATGAAGGCCAACATCGTCCGGCAATGATGTCGATTGGGCTTCACTGTCGAATCGTTGGTCAACCGGCACGGTTCGCTGGCCTGCTGCGGGTCCTCGACCACATCGCTACATCCCGAGATGCCTGGATTGCATCGCGCGTCGAGATCGCCGAGCACTGGGCGAAAGTGCATCCAGCATGAATGTTGGAAATCCGACATGACGATCTTTACCGAACCAATCACTACGCCACAGTTTGAACCCTTCGGCCAGCTGATCGCAGCCCCTGAGAGTTTCGGGCGCCAATCATTCGCCACCGGCCTCTCTCACGGAGATCGTGCGCCCGTATTGTCGACGACGCATACTCCGCCATTTCGGCTGCCGCTAACGCTTGACAAAATGGAATGCCATCCGCATTCGAGTCAGTCGTTCCTCCCCCTCGACGTAACCCGCTGGCTCGTCGTCGTGTCACTGAGCCTGGAGCCCACAGACCTTCGAGCATTCGTGGTCGGCCCGGGCGTCGGTGTCACCATTGCCCGCGGCGTCTGGCACTATCAGCTGACAGCGCTCGATCGCTCCGCCCGTTTCGCCGTCCTGATGTGGAAGAACGGTGCGGCCGACGATGACCAGTTCGCACGGATCGAACCCGTCCAGGTTCAAGAAGCGACCGCCACGTTAGATGGCGATTGTGAACTCCCACCGCCTGTTCGTGCCGACCTTTAGGCGCAAACACCGACCACGAGAGTTGGCGGCAAGCTATCTGCCAGTACGAGCTGCGATAGCTTGAACTTGGCGGGGAACTCCCCCTGACGTATCCCGACAGCACCGCCCAAAGATGGTGGGAAACAAGACCTTCGCTACGTTCTCAGGCGTGATGTGGAGGCTTCTGCAGATGCCAATCAGTCAATTGTTGGTACGCGTGCCCGACCGCCAACACCATGCCGTCGGCAAAGGCTCGACCGATGATCTGAAGGCCAAGAGGTAACCCGTCGGGATCGAAACCCATTGGCACCGACAGCGCTGGCCAACCCATGCTGTTCCATGCAGGCGTATGGAGCGCTCTAATCGACAAGGCTTCAGTTCCTCCGCCCGTGAATGGTGCTGCCCCATAACCTGTCGTCGGGCTCACCAATACGTCCAGACCCTCGCTTGCAACCATCGCCGCGACTTGACGGCGTGCCACCTGTCGTACCCGCTCGATCTGCACGATGTCGCCTGCGTTAATCAGTGCACCTTGCACAATCGTCAACCTCGTCGGACGGCCATAGTCGCCCCATTGAGACGCAAGACGGTCACGATGCCAGGCGAAGGCTTCCGCCTGAAGCGCCAGGAACGCACCGGTTGCCAGTTCTTCGTACAACGGAACGACCACTCGCTTGATGTTCGCTCCCGCTTGAGCCATTGCTTCGACGGCTTCCTCTAAGACCGCCATCGTCGTGTCGCCGGTGCCGTCGACAACCTGGTCGTTCGCTATAACCCCGATCGTCAACCCGGCGAGACCCCGGTCGAGCCGCTGGACATAATCGATTTCAGGGCGTTCTACGGTGGTCCGATCGCTGGGGTCGGCACCGGCCATTACCGTCAACATTGCAGCGCAGTCCCATGCAGACCGAGCCAGCGGGCCGATGTGGTCATAGCTCATTCCCAGGGGCACACATCCTGATTTGGGAACCAGACCAAAGGTTGGTTTGTGGCCGGTGACGCCGTTGTACGCGGCCGGCAATCGCACGCTGCCGCCGGTGTCGGTCCCGAGCCCACCCAGGATCTGACCCGATGCAACACCGTTGCCAGTCCCGGAGCTCGAACCTCCCGTCCAACGCTCAAGGTTCCACGGGTTGCGGGGCACCGGGAACGGCTTCGAGAAGTCAGGACGTCCAATGGCATATTCCATGGTCGTGGTCTTACCCATGATCACTGCGCCAGCAGCTCGCAGCCGGGCTACGACCGGACCATCACCTTGGTCACCCCACGTATGATCCATTGTCAAGCTCTGCGCAGTCGTCGGCCCTTCGTCAGTACTCAGGATGTCTTTGATACCCAGCGGAATGCCATGCAACGGTCCAAGGTCCTGGCCTGCAGCGAGAGCGGCATCTGCAGCCTCGGCGCTGGTCAGAGACTGCTCTGTGTAACGATCTAGCCATGTTCCCATCTGCGGATCGAGCCGATCGGCAGCGACGTGCGCTTCCCGTATCAAATCGACTGACGTCGCTTCGCCCGACCGCAATGCATCGCCGGCCTTGCGTATTGTCCATGGTTGCGTCATCGCTCGTCGCCTAGGTCCTGGTCTTCGGCGCGAAATACCGCAGCCGTGACCTCGTCACCGGTCGGAACCTCGTAGTAGCGATCGACAGACCGACGCAGGCTCGGATACAACTTGGCCAGCCGGCCGACCTCGTCATCGGGAATATCCAGCCCGCCCGCTGCTAACAGTGCTCTGACAATCGCCTCGTCCTCAACCGCTTCATCCATTGTTGGACACTACGCCCGTCCGTCCCCTGCTGCAGGAACCAGGCCTCGCTAATTCCGGTAGCCATCGTTCGATACTGTGCTCCGCCGGTTCGCAGACGACAGGTAACACCAACGAGCTTCGGCATCAGTCAGTTCTCGGCCCGGTGATTCAGTCACAGCCAGAACCGCCCTGGACACCGGCCTTCTCTGGTCTCGTCAGCCAACCTCGGCGGCCGCCTTCATCGCTGCCAGCGTCTTTCCGAGGCTCTCGATCGCGTTGGCGCGCCGCATTTCGACCTCGCCGTCTCCCCGTTCGATCATGCCCGGCGGCAGATTCCGCAGCTCCCAATGTTCGGTCAGGTTGGTGCCAGAACCTTTGGGCTCGAGGCGATACCCCCACTGGATCCAGTTGTTCGCCGCTCCGCCGGTCACGAAGGCAAACGCCCGCCCTTCCTCGCGTTCAACGATCTCGACCAACGCCTTCCACTCGTGTTCCCCACGACGATTTACGCCGACGAATTCGTCGCCAACTTCACCGGTGCAAATATCGCCGTTCTCCCGCTTGCGCCAATACCCGCCTTCGTTCTCTGAACTCCATTCCCCGTAGCGGTCCATGGCCGTCACCAACTCCCACACCCTTGCCGGTGGCGCCTCAACGTAGATCGTCTCGGCATAGCTGTGGATGGGGTTCTGGTCGCTCATTTGGCCATCTTTGCAGAACAACCAAGGTTGTCCATTGCCGGTGAACGAGATCGCGACGATTCAGGCTCCCTATAACGCGTCGAGGTCTTTATCTACCGATGCGACTTGCGGACTTGGCGTCGGAAACTGCCCACCATCAGGCCAACATGTCCCACGACCTTCCCCATCGCTTGTGACGGCGGCAACAAGACCTCGCAAACATCGCGGCACACGTCCCCGAATCTCGATTGCAGACCTGCTGATCGGCGAAACCGTTCTGCACAATGGTGTCGGGCGGCATCGCATCTACAGCGACTACGAACTGCTCGCAGATGCCCTCCTGATGACACAACAATGGGTCCGTTGAACGTCCAGATTATCCCAGTTCAGTCCAGTGCTGCTCAGATGTTTACATGCATCCGTTGCTGCTTCTGAAGTCGGGCTGAAAGGATTTGAACCTTCGACCTTCCGACCCCCAGCCGGACGCGCTACCAAACTGCGCCACAGCCCGTGTGACGAACACAAGACTACCGGACGGGTCCGGATTGACGCCCAAATTTCTATAAATCTGGGTGTCCGTCCCAAATGCTTGCCGTTCAAGGGACGCCCATCTCGAAGTAGTGCTACAGCTCATGATCTTGCCGCTACAACCAATCCGCCACCAGGCCGAAACCCGACGCCACCTGGGGCTAGCTCGATCTCGCTGCAGAAGGCATTCTCACTCGTAGCACCATTGCAGTCCTCGACTTATGGGTGTTCCCAACTCAGCCGTGCGCACCTGATTCATCGATGCCACAGCAACCCCCACCGAGGTCAAGTCGGACAGCCCAAGCCGGTCCCTGCTCGGGTCCGGGTCGGTCGTTGCGCTCTTCGAGGAACCCGCCGAGATGACCTGCGATGAGACCGACGGTTCTGTGATCCTGTCAACGAACAACAACGCCGTCACGATCTATACCCATCTTGCAGGATCGACCCACAACGGTTCGGGCTCGCCCGGGCGACGACGAGATCCGGGTTCTCGAACCAACCACAAATTCGACTCGTGCCGAGTGGCCCCAGCTGCAACTCGCCTATCGGCGCTTCTGCCACTGGACCGACCCGCACCCCCCCCGGTTCACATGGGCCGTATCGCCGTGGACTGGCCGGTCGGCCTACCCCACGACTGGCGTGTTCTTTTTACCGCACCCCTGAAGTTCGAGCCCTGGTTGTGCCATCTTGACCCGCTTCTAAGACCAACCCCAGTCAATAGTCGCGAGCAATCCAACCATCTTCAGGTATCTGATCAGAAGAGTGATTGCAGAGCTTGGATCACTCGCCATCCCAAATAGAGGACCGTGGCCGCCACCATGACCCAAAAGTGCCAAGGAACCTTCGCCGCTGCTTGTTCTGCATCAGAAGCTTTGGCGTCGTCATTTGTAGTAATAGGTCGATCCTCAAGCCGAGTTCCGCACCGAGGACAGCTGCCGTCGTGCATCAGCGCACCGGGCTTACGCCATTTATTGCACGGCTCGCAGAACGCTCCTGGAAACGATTGGGTTTGCTCGATCACGGTGTTTCTATCGCTCGATCTATTAGCTGTCTTGGCGCTGTCTATTCGCTTTGTGTCTATTCGCTTTGTGTCTATTCGCTTTGTGTCTATTCGCTTTGTGTCTATTCGCTTTGTGTCATCGCTCAGATGCGTTTCACGGCCAAGATAGCGACATCATCATCGACTGGGCCCTCGGCAAAGTTGCGAGCTGCTTCGAGCAACGACTTACACAATACGTCGGGCGCCACGGTGGGATCTCGGCGCAACAGTGCTGCGATTCGGTCTTCGCCGAACAGTTCGTCACCGCGACGTGCCTCGGCAAGCCCGTCTGTGTACAGCACGACCATGTCACCCACATCGAGTTCGAGTTCACGGCTGTAGTAGTTCGAACCAGGGGCCAGCATGAGCAGCGGCCCTGTCGAGCGCAGTGGCTGGACTTCACGCTCATGCCATACCCATGCAGCGGGGTGACCCGCAGACGCGAATCTCAGCGTGCCAGCCTCGGTGTCGAAAACAACAACAACGAGTGAAATGAACTCTTCGCTATGGCCAGTGGCACTCATCTGCTCGTTAAGTTCTTGCAGCGCCTGCGCCGGGTCGCGGAACTGACGCAGGAAGACTCGCAGCAAGTATTTGGCTTGGAAGGCAGTGATGGACGACTCGATACCTTTGCCGGCAACGTCGCCAATCACAGCAGCAACTCGGGTCGGCGCAACCTGGAAGACGTCGAAGAAATCACCGGCCATAAGCCCAGAACCGGCCTGGTAGACCCGGCCAACCTCAAAGTCGGTTAGATCAGGAAGCTGATCAGGGGCGAGTCGACCCGCCCACGCCTTGGGGGCAAGGTTTTCTTGTTCAAGTGCTTCTTCGGCTCGTTTCTCGATGCTGAGTTGCTGACGAAGCATTGCGATTTCGTTGCCGGTGGTGCGCCACCACGAAACGGTAACCATCGCCGGAATCACGATGAGGATGCCGAGAAGCCGAGCCGAGCCCACGGTCCCACCGGCGGCAAGCACAGCTAGGCCAATAGCCAAAATGCCGTAGACAGCAACTGTATGGACTTCCTTACGAAATCCGATACGAGCAAGTTGCAGCGCAATGAACGAGTTTGAGCTTTCAGCGGCAGCCTTGACGTCTTTTTCAAGCTTGCCGATCAGGCCGTGACGCATACGCGCTGACCTGGCCCACACGAGCGCTGCAGCCGCACACGCGACTGCGGCAATAGCCAAGACGATATTCATTCGTCACTCACCGTACTCGTCAGAAGGTGTCCAGTTCTGCTGCGTGAAAATTTCGCCGATGGCATGACATCCCCTCCACATGCGTCGCAACACATCAGAGCGTCAGTCGTCGCGACGACGAACCCTAATCTTGATGGGCACTCCGCCCAGATCGAAGGCTTCACGAAGCGCTCGTTCCAGATAACGAAGGTAGGTCGCTGGCAGCGTACGGTTGGCGAACATCGTGAAGGTCGGAGGATCGGCAGCACCCTGAGTGGCATACAACACTCGAGCTCCAGCGGGAGCCGGCTGGAACTGCTGGGCCTCCCGAATGACCTTATTGACTTGGCGTGTCGGCATACGCCGGTGGTAGTCGCTGACGGTGCCGGCCAGGACCGGAAGCAGGCGATGGACACCCTTGCCGGTCAGGGCACTCATCTTGAGAACAGGTGAGTTGCCAACGAAGTGCAGCTTCCGTTCAACCGCTATGTCAATAGCGTCACGTTGTTCGGGCGTGAGCAGTTCCCACTTGTTCAGCACGACAACGATTGGGCAACCAGCCCCATCGACGCGCTCGGCTAACCGCTGATCTTGGTGGGTGATACCCATCGTCGAGTCGATAACTAGCAAAGCAATATCGGACTTGTCGATCGAATGCAGTGCACGGATCATCGAGTAGTACTCGGTGTCCTCATCGATGCGCGCCTTGCGCCGCATACCCGCAGTGTCGACGAAACGAACGTCGCCCATCTCTGTCTCGACGATCGTGTCGATACTGTCGCGTGTCGTGCCAGGCATGTCGTGCACGACGGCGCGGTCTTCGCCCACCATGCGGTTGAACAGTGTGGACTTGCCCACGTTTGGACGCCCGACGATCGAAATCGAGAGGTAGGCGGCATCAGGGTCCGTGATAACAGCCGTTGACAGCGCTGCCATGGCCTCTTCATCAATCTCAGGAAGCAGGCCGACAACGATGTCGAGAACGTCCGCGACTCCATCACCATGCATTGCACTGATCGGATGCGGCTCACCCAGGCCGAGCGACATGAGTTCCCACATCTGGGGCTTGAGACCGGCATGGTCAACCTTGTTGGCCAGCAGCAACGTTGGCCCCTTGCGGCGCCGCACCATGTCAGCGAACTCTGCGTCGTCGCCGGTGACACCTGCGGTCACGTCGACCACGAGCAACACGATGTCGGCTTCCTCAAGCGCCTGTTCGCTCTGCAAGGTCACCTTGGCGTCGAGGTCATCGTCACTCGCGATCCAGCCACCGGTGTCGATCACCGTAAAGAAACGGCCAAGCCAATCGCTGACGACTTCTTTGCGGTCGCGGGTGACACCCGGTTTTTCTTCGACGATTGCGATGCGGCGACCAACAATGCGGTTCAACAGAGTGGACTTGCCCACGTTCGGGCGCCCGATTATAGCGATGCTCGGTAGATCACCCGCAGGGATCTGATCGGGCGTGACCTCTTCGTAGTCGTCGCCGATGTACTCGCTCATGCGCCGATTGCTTTCCGTAGGGAGATGCCGTCGGTCGCAACAATTTCGACCGGTCGGGGGAGATCGTCGACCGTTAGGCCGTCGAGGAAGCGTCCATTTGACAGGCACACGTCAGGAAGAAGATACCGGTCGCCTTCGGGTTCGCCTGCTAAAACCCGCTGCAGATCAGCGCCAACCATCAATCCGGTCACGCCAACATTGCCCCCGAAGAAGTCATTCTCAACGGCGATGACCCGGGTTGGGGCCTGTGTTTCTGCGGCGGCAATGAGCGGTTCGATGATTTGAGCACCGAGCGTGCCCGTAAGCACAGCGATCGGACGGTCCTTCTTCGGACGGCTACTGAGAGTGACTGCGATTGGCAGCGCATCGACAGCGGCACCAGCTTCTTCAGTGCGGGAGGCCCGGTAACCCTCGGCCGGTGCACCTTCGACCCAGGAGAAGAAACCGCTCGCTGTGCTGGTCGCCTCGGCTGTCTCGCCTCGGAACTCGCGGCCAAACGTAACAGCCATGCCAATGCCGTCTTCGTGCAGATCGACGTCGTCGTAGGAGTCGGCATCGGGGAATGGCAAACCAGCTCGTAGGTAATACTCGTCGGCAGCGAACACCATGCGATGGCCGAGCGTGTCATTGAAAATTGTTTGCCAGCGTTCGATGATGCCGACAACATCGCGAGCCTCATCCACCGTGTGGGGGCGCATATGATCAACCGGCGAGAACTTGCTGACGCCCAGCGGCACTACAGCGATGCTAGCGAGCCTCTCGTAGCGGTCGAGAACACCAGACAAGGTCTGCTCCAGCACTCCCCCGTTGTTGACATCAGGACAGCAGACGATCTGACCGTGAACCTCGATATCTGCGTCCAGAATGGCTTCAAGCCATCGCAGACTCATGGCACCACGCTTGTTACGCAACATGTGCGTGCGAACCTCGGGGTCAGTGGCATGGATGCTCACGTAGAGCGGCGATAGCCGTTCAGTGATCACCCGTTCGAGGTCCGCCTCGGTGAAGCGAGTCAGCGTAGTGAAATTGCCGTACAAGAACGAAAGTCGGTAGTCGTCGTCCTTCAGATAGAGCGAGCGACGCATGCCCTTTGGCAACTGGTAGATAAAGCAGAAGTCGCAGTGGTTGTCGCACGTACGAACTCGGTCGAAGAGTGCCGCATCGACATCAATACCCAGCGGTTGCCCGGCGCGCTTTTCGACCTCGATGGTCATGGCAAGTCCGCCACGGTCGATCTCAAGCTCGAGGTCCGGTTCGTCAACCAGGCGCTGCCACTCGATTACGTCGCGTGGATATTGACCATTCAGCGCCACGACGGTGTCGCCAACGGCCAGACCGGCCAGATGGGCCGGTGAACCTTGCTCAAGTTCAACCACGATCGGGGCACTCATAGCCAGAGAGTCTACGAGTAGTCCGTCTTGCTTCGCCGCGGTGAGTAACGCAAAGTTGTTATCAACCCTGGCCAGCAACAACTGTTTCCGAAATACCACCACGAGTACGGGCAGCACTTGGGGGTAGTGGACCTGTTCTGGCTGTTGTCTGGTTCAAGACCCTGCGACCGTCCAGCTGTCGCTACCAGAGGTACCCTAAGCGGGTGACAGCTGATCAAGTGTTGTTGGCAGCGCCCCGTGGATTCTGCGCTGGCGTCGAGATGGCTATCAAGGCCCTGGCGACCATGGTGCGTGCGTTTCCGCCACCCGTGTACTGCTACCACGAGATCGTGCACAACCAAGAGGTCGTTCGACGCTTCGAGGAACAAGGCGTAATTTTTGTCGACAGCATCGCCGAGGTCCCGCACGGTTCTCCGATCATGCTGAGTGCTCATGGTTCAGCCCCCGACGTCGTCACCGATGCCAAGGCGACTGGTAGCTTCACCGTCAACTCCGTGTGCCCGCTAGTCACAAAGGTCCATCACGAGGTCCGAGTTCGCACCGGTAAGGGCTTCCGCGTGATCTATGTAGGACACGAAGGACATGAAGAAGCCGTCGGCACTATGGCGGTTGCCCCCGATTCGATCGACCGCGTCGAATCCGTTGCAGATGTAGCAGCGCTTCCCGACTTCGACGAACCTCTCGCGCTGCTCGCCCAAACCACCCTGTCGCACCATGATTGGCGCGATGTCGCCGATGCCGCAAAGACTCGATTCCCTGAGATGTGGACGCCGGCTCAAAGCGATCTCTGCTTCGCAACAACCAACCGCCAAAGCGCACTTCTGTCGTTCGTCGAGCGGTGCGATGCCATGGTCGTTATTGGTTCGCCCAACTCGTCGAACACGCTGGCTTTGGCCAAGCTGGCGACCGAGAGCGGCTGTCTAACCGTGCTCCGAGTGAACTCGGCCGAAGAGCTCCCGAACGAACTATCTGGCATCGTCGGTGTGACCGCTGGTGCGTCAGCTCCCGAAGAACTTGTTGCAGCGGTCATTACAAAGCTGGCTCCCACGGCAGGGGTCGAAGAAGTGCGAGTCACCGACGAAGACGAGTATTTTCCTCCCCCGCCACCCATCCGGGACCTGCTCACCGCGCTAGCTACGGCTGCATCGGTGACAATCGGTGGACCAGTGATCACGGGGATCGGGTCCGATCGCCATGTCGCAGCGAGCCAGGTCCTGGCCGAACTCGTCTAAGGGTTGGGCTCTCGAGACGATGCTTCGCAGCGCATCGAAACCCTAGAGTGCAACACACTAATGGGGCCGTCAGACGGCCAATTCGCGTCGCCTTAAGAAGCCCAACAGGGCCAGCCGTTATCGAGAAGTGCAACCAAAATACTCAAGCTAATCTCCTGATGGCGCCACCCAAGACCCAACAGAAGTTTGTGTAGTACCGCACTCTCTATTAAGAGGGACCGTAGGTCTGTTTCGTGAGCCGTTCAGATTTCGCACGGTCGGACAGCGTCCGTTGGTGTCGAGCCCGAGCGAGTGTGCACTTTCCTTTACAACAAGAAGTGGGGTGAATGGAGCGTCGGTTTGTATCTTTCCGAAAACCCAATCGAGCAGGGCATTAATCGCCAAATTCAACCGCTGTGGACACGACGCTGGGCTGCGCCTCACGTACAGTCTGACCGTGCCTCAGGCGATGAACAACGACACGGTTCTGGAATATGACTCGTTCGGTGACCCAGCGGACCCAACGGTCCTACTCATTATGGGATTCACTGCCCAGATGACGGCATGGCCGCTAGAGCTCTGCGAGCAAATAGTTGGTGCTGGACACCATGTAGTGCGATTCGACAATCGGGACTGCGGCTTGAGCAGTAAGACCGCAGGTGATCCACCCGACGTGATGAAGATCGTAACGGCCGCCTTGGCTGGGCTACCAGTTGGCGATGTTCCGTACTCGCTTTCAGACATGGCCTCCGATGCAGTCGCGGTGCTTGACGCTCTTGGGATCAAGCAGGCTCATATTGCCGGCGCCTCGATGGGTGGCATGATCACACAGCAGATGGCCATCGATTACCCGACTCGCGTGGCGTCGATCATCTCGATCATGTCGACGACTGGTGCGCCTAGCGTCGGACAGGCCAACCCAGACGCCCTGGCTGCCATGCTTGGCGTTCCACCGAGCGAGCGTTCCGCCGCTATCGAGCGCAATGTCGAACTTCGTCGAATTTTCAGCGGACCGTTATTCAATGAAGACCGCGCTCGTGAAACAGCAACCGCTGCCTATGACCGCAGCTTCTACCCCAGTGGGGCCGCCTTCCAGATTGCGGCGATGGCAAAGACCGGGGACCGCACCGAGGCGCTGCAGCAACTCGATCATCGAGCACTTATTATCCATGGAACCGCTGACCCAGTGATCACCCCGTCGGGTGGCGAGGCCACTGCTGCTGCTATCTCGCAATCGACGCTGCTGATGATCGACGAGATGGGCCATGACCTTCCTCGCCCTCTCTGGGACAGGTTCGTCAGCGCCATCAGCACCCACGTCGCCGCCTGACAGCTGTATCTTGAGACTCGTACGTCGCACGCGTCCAAGCTGACCGGGTCCAGACGTAGAACCACTCCTGCTTCTGCTTGACAGCACTTCGCTATTGCTACAGAAAAGTCGCTTCCACAGGGCCTACCAAGCGTTGCCGAAGGTGTCGCGAAATGCCATCTCAGCGATCGGGCGGCGGGTGATAGGGCCGTGGCCTTTACCAACCGGGTAGCCGATCGGGACCATCGCTAGCGTTGCCCATTCTGGCGGGATGTCGAGTGCGGCCTGGACTTCAGCCTCGCGCAGACAATGCAGCGTGGTCAGCGTGCAGCCGATTCCTTCCGCTACGCATGCAAGCATCAGGTTCTGGACCGGCGGATAGACGGACCCGCCACCGACCATGCTTATGCGGTCGAGCTTGGCATCGGTTATGGCCATGCGGGACGGGTCACCGCAGAACATCAGGATGGCTGGGGCCTCGTGCAGATGGTCAGCCAGATAGTCGCCTGCTGAAACCATACGAAGACTCTTGGCAACCGCATCTTCGGGCAGGCCTTCCAGGCGCTGGTGGTAACCAACCATGTACTTGGCCCACTGCGGCTGGTAGATATCTTTAAGTGCCTGCTTCCTGGCAGGATCGGTCACGACGATGACCGTCCATGGTTGCTGGTTCCCACCAGTCGGCGCCCAGCAAGCGGCTTGGAGTAACCGCTCCATGACGTCGTCAGGAATCGAGTCAGGGCGCAACCGCCGCACCGCTCGTAGGGTGCTCATGGTTTCGTACAAGTCAGCCATGCTCGTAAGTCTGACCGATCCCCGTCAGCCATAACGAATCGTGGGGCACGCTCGCACCGGAGCACGGTCACCGCATCGTTCTTCGGACTACTCGCCGTCTGCCCAAGGTTCATTGCGATCGTTAATGCCTGGTTCGTCTTCGGACCATTCGGGATTTGGTGTGCCTGCCAAGATCTGCGCCTGGTCGAACACCTCTTGGAGCCGCTCGCGAAGCTCAGCCGCTGCAGCATCGAGTTCACTGCGTCGCACCCGCTTCCCGCTATCTGGGTCGCCCACATACATCGGGTCGCCGAACACCACGACAACCTTCTTCGGCCGCGGAAGTTTCACACCGATGGGCATGACCCCATGAGATCCGCCGATACCGGCAGGAATGATCGGGACACCAGCTCTAGCTGCGATCCAAACGGCACCTTCAAAGACCGGCTTGATCCGAGGACCTTCCTGGCGCGCACCTTCGGGGTAGAGAACGAGCATTTCGCCGCGAGCGAGGATATCTCGGGCGTTGTTCAGCGTCTCTCGGTCGAGCGAACCGCGTTTGACAGGGAAGCCTCCGAGCGCCACGATGAACCTGGTCCAGAACGGCGACTTGAAAATGGACTCTTTGGCCATGAACCGCTGCTCGCGCTTGAGCGCTGCACCCAGGAATGGCGTATCAACATTTGATCGGTGGCTGGGAGCGATGATGACCGGACCCGTTGTCGGAATCTTGTGGTGGTCCACCACTCTCAACCTGTTGAACCAAGAGATGATGCCCTTCGCAACAATGAACCTGAGGAATGCTTTAAAGCGGCGATCCCGGGCAGGGATAGGAGCGCCGAAGTCGGCGCCACCGTGGCGGGGATCGTCGGATACGGCCATAGCTAGAGGAGCCCTCGTTCATGCGCCAGCGCAACAATGCGATCGACGACCTGGGTGATCTCATACCCCGTTGTGTCTACGATGACAGCATCCTCAGCTGGCCGTAGCGGTGACTCTGAACGCTCGCTGTCCGCCTTGTCACGCCGGGCCAGGTCAGCCTCAACCTCTTCTATATCTAGCCCAGCTTCAAGAGCACGGCGACGGGCCCGCTCGCGACCCGACGCCGTCAAGTACACCTTCAAGGCAGCGTTTGGCACAACGACGGTGCCTATATCGCGACCTTCTAGGACGCCGCCAGCGCTCTTTCGAATCCACTCACGTTGCAGCTCGACCATCGCGTGGCGCACAGTCGGATTGGCCGAGACCTCCGAGACGTGGGCTGTGACTTCGTTCCCGCGGATGGCCTCTGTGGCGTCAGCCCCGTCAACCATCACTGTGGTCGCGCTCAGGTCTAGGTCGATCTGCGGTAATATTTCGTCGATCACCGACCAGTCCGTTGGGTCAACACCTCGTTGGAGAACACCAAAGGTAACCGCCCGGTACATAGCCCCGGTGTCTAGATAAGGCAGCCCTGTCTTTTGGGCGACGAGCTTGGCAACCGTTGACTTGCCGGATCCACCGGGTCCATCAATAGCGATGACTCGCACGGTTCCTGACTGATCGCCCATCGGCTCGGGGCTCACAGCAGCTTCCGCATCGACGAGCGGTACCCAGCGTCCAGCAACTTCGACGCGAAGCTGGGTTGATCATCGAGTGCCACCACCATGATGGCTACGCCACGCCCTCCCTCCGACGAGTGAGCAATCTCAAAGTCATAGATATTGACCTCAGGGGCCAGGGTCGTGAGCGCTGCAATCGCACCAGGAATATCAGGCATCGTTACCCGAACCTCGCACAAGTCGAGGCCAGATGGGATGCCCGTCGGCAGGTTCACCCGCGCCTTACGAGCACCCGTGAGCAACGATCGGAGTTGTTCACGGTCATTACGGTCCACCATGCCGCGCGCATTTTGCAGCTCGCGGATCAGGTCGTCGAGCGAGTCCACGATCTGCGTCTTGTTCTGCTCGCAGATGTCCAGCCAGATGGCCGGGTGTCCAGCGGCAATACGGGTCATATCGCGAAAGCCACCAGCAGCGAGTCGCAGGACAGCATCGTTCTCAAAGCCAGAACCTGCGGCCATTACCATCATGGTCGCAGCGGTGATATGCGGCACGTGCGAGATACGAGCCACAGCTTCGTCGTGACGCAATGGCTCCATAGATACCACCTCGGCCCCAAGCATCCGTACGACCTGGCGAACAGTCGTATAGGCCTCGTCACTCGTCGACTCCGTCGGAGTCATGACCCAGGTCGCTCCAGAGAACAGCCCCGCTCGAGCGCCACTGACGCCGTCTTGCTCGCTGCCGGCCATTGGGTGGCCTGCTACGAATCGGGGATTCGTGATTGTTGCGGCGATGTCAGCCTTAACACTGCCCACATCGGTAACAACACCAGATGATCCTGCAAGAGCTGCCTGAGCTGCTTCGACGACGTTGCCGACTGGTGTAGCCACAAACGTAATCTCCGCGCCCTCATCGAAACCGACAGCGTCGAGCACGTCGAGTTCCATTGCCAGGTCCGTCGCAGCAACGTCGTTGTCCTGGCCTGTCACATGCCAGCCCTGTTCACGAAGGCCAAGCGCAATGCTGCCACCAATGAGGCCTACGCCGATCACGTTGGCGCGCCGAATAGACGCTGCTGAATCAGTGCTCATGGCTTGGTCAGTCGTCGACGAGATCGGGGCGTAGCCGCCGCGCTTGGCCGTGATAGACCGGTACAACTTCCTTGCGGCTCAGAGCGGAATAGGCATGGATAAGCACTCGGACGCAGCGGTCGACGCCGGTAGTTACGTTCGCCTCCACAGCACCGAGCAATGGCACGTCGTCAAACCCGCACTCTTCGCGCAGCGCGGTGCCTGCGTACATCGAGGTCAAGTCAGGCGTAACCGTCAAGATCACGTCGACATAGTCATCATCTTCGAGACGATTCTTAGCGATGATCTCGTTCACTAGATCGCGCACGGCGACCCTGATCTCGGCTGGATTATCGTTCTCAACTGTCGTTGCGCCGCGAAAGGCGCGCATACGTGGCTCCACGGCTGTCGATACTATCGGCCAGAGCGGCTGACGTTTGCAGCACAAACCAAACAGGACCCTTAGGTGGCGTTTCAGTCCGCCATTCCGCCCATCGAATTCAGTGCGTCTGGAGTTCGGCTAATGCCGCGTCCGCTCCAAGAAGCTAGAGCGCCCGGTCACTGGTCGCACGCTCACTCCGCTAATGAAATCAGCGCGCCTCACGCCCGGCCAGAGCGGTCAGCTCTTCGAGCCTGCGGATCTCGTCCAGCGTCAATTCGCGCCATTCGCCTGGTGCCATATTACGGTCGGCCAACGCGCCAATCCGGATACGCACCAACCGGGTCACAGTAAATCCCAACGCCGAACACATACGTCGGATCTGGCGATTGCGGCCCTCATGAATTGTTAGCTTGATCACGCTCGGGGCTACCTGCTGCGCCTTGGCCGGCGCCGTCATACCGTCGTCGAGTTCGACCCCTTCGCGCAGACGTCGCAAGTCACCACGACTCACCGGCTTATCAACCTCGACCAGGTATTCTTTTTCGATGCCAAACGAGGGGTGCGTCAGGCGATGTGTCAGGTCGCCATCGTTCGTGATTAGCAGTAACCCTTCGGTGTCAAGATCCAAACGCCCTACGGGATACACACGCGGCTCGTCAGGGACCAACTCCGTTACGATCTCGCGGTCGTGGGTGTCGGCCGCTGTGGTCACCACGCCCTTTGGCTTGTTCAGCAGGTAGTAAATCAGGTCAGGAGCTACACCAACCCGCACGCCATCGACCTCGACAGCATCGCTTTCGACATCGACGCGGCGGCCGAGCACAGCCACCTGACCATTCACACTGACACGACCATCCTCGATCATGTCCTCGACTATTCGGCGACTGCCGAAGCCACGGACGGCAAGCACCTTTTGCAGTCTGACACCGTCGGTCGCTGCTTCCCCTTCCATTGGGGTCAGGCTTCTTCACTGAGGTCGTCGTTCGACCCCATCAAGTTGCTAGAGGCCTGGAAACCATCACCTTCGACCTCAGGATCGATGGTGCCAACACCATCGGCGTCATCTTGTTCTACGTTGTCTTCGAGATAGTTGTGGGCCAGCGCAGCTGCCGCCATCGCGGCTACGTCGAACGCGCTGTCGTCGAGTTCAGCCGTAGCCGCGTCGGTCGAAGTATCCGGGTTGACCATCAGCGTGGTCTCGAGTGCTTCGACCACATCGGCTCCGGGCACGAACTGACCAAGCGGCGGCAACTCGTCAATGCTGTTGAGTCCAAGCCGCTCGAGGAACGCATCGGTCGTGCCATACAACGACGCTCGTCCCGGGCCGGGATCGCGGGCAAGCTCATCTACGTAACCGCGAGCTTCGAGTGTGCGCACAACACCCTCGGCATTAACCCCTCGGATGGCAGAGATCTGGTTGCGACTAATCGGTTGCTTGTACGCGATAATCGCCATGGTTTCGAGGGCTGCGGCCGAAAGTCGTGACGCCTGCCCATCAAGCACGAATCGCTCGACGATCGACGCCTGGTCGGGATGGCTTTGGAACCGCAGTCCACCGGCGACACGCTGCAGAACGAAGCCACGCCCCTGGCTGGCGTAGGCCTGGATCAGATCCGCCGCTGCGATCTCGACGTCTTCGGTAGTCACGCCCATGAGGTCAGCGAACTGCCCAGGTGCCACTGGTTGATCAGCAACCATCAAGACGGCCTCGATCCCAGCCTTTATTTCGCTGGCATCCACGTGCTCACTCATCCTTCGTAGGCATCAATCAGTTCCATGGCCGCTGCGCCCTGGGCTTCGGCAATCCATTCGACTTCAATATTTCCGAAGCTCGAAATCTGTGTGATGTCGAGCATGTCCTGCTTGTAGAGCTCTAAGACCGCAAGGAAGTACACAACGACCTCGATGCGGTCGACCAGTTGCGCCGTGATCTGGCGAAAAGTCACGCGGCCACGATCAGGCAAATCGATCGCTAGTTCGTTGACGGCATCGCCAACGCTGAACGAAATCGGAGCGATGTGGTCGGTCGACACCCGGATAACAGGCTTGGGTGCCGTCGCCCGCATAAACGCGTCACGGAGTTGGATCGGTCGAACGTTAGCCAACAGATCAGGTAGCAAGCCTATGAAGGCATCTTCGATACCCGACTTGCGCGGATAGGAGCGGCTTGCTTCGGAGCTAAGAACCTGAAGCGAGTGAGCGGCGTCTTTGAAGGTCTTGCATTCGAGTAGCCGGGCCAGCAGAAGGTCTCGTTCCTCCCAAAGTGCCAGTTCCTCGTCGAGGTCAGATCCCGGCGGGTCAGGCAGCAGGCGTCGGCTCTTAAGCTCAACCAGCGTTGCTGCAATGAGCAAGAACTCGGTTGCGACTTCGAGCTCAAGGGTGTCCATCTGCTCTAGAGCCTGAATGTACTCATCGACGATCGAAGACAGCGACACTTCGTACAGGTCGACTTCATCCTTCAAAATCAAGTGCAACAGCAGGTCGAAGGGTCCGTCGAAAACGGGCGTCGATACAGCAACACTCATTGCCTACAGGCTACCGATCCAGTTCCTTTCCGAGCGTCACTTCGAGGAAAGTAGGGCCAAACCCCAATGAGCCAGCCTGGTGAAGAGCCCTCGCCGTACAGTCAGCGAATGCCTTGTTCACTGCACCATCTTGTGTGGTTTCGCCGAGATCTCCGATTGGGTGATAACCCAGCGTGGGCGGCAGCCACTCAGCAGGCCGACGAAGTCACGGCCTTGTTCGTGCTGGACCCCGCGTTATTTGACCGTGCCGGACCCTTCCGGCAGCAGGCATTGGTTGCTCACCTTGAGGGCCTCGACGCTCAGCTACGCGAACGCGGGGGCAGGCTACGGGTTGAACATGGCGACCCGACCCGGGTCGTGCCGGCTCTAACGAACGAACTCGACGCTGATGAGGTGCATTGGAACGCCGACACCACGCCGTACGCAGTGCCACGAGATGCAAACGTTACTGCAGCTCTCGGCGACAAGGTCCAGGAGCATTGGGGCACGGTCATCCATGAACCTGGCCGAGTTCTAACGGGTAAGGGCACCCTGTCAAAGGTTTTCACGCCGTTCTATAACGTGTGGAACAAGACCGAAATGACGCCATGGGCTACGGGGGAAGGCGATGCAATTATTGCTGCCGACTCTGGGGCTGGTCTCCCCCGGCTCGTAGCGGCCCAAGAGAACGTCGGGGGCGAAGACGCCGCCCGAAACCGACTTCACCATTTTCTCGGGCGTATCGACGATTATCTCGACACGCGCGATCTGCCAGCGGTCGATGGCACCTCCCAGCTGTCTGGCGATCTACGCTTCGGCACGCTGTCGCCCCGAGAAGTCGCTGCTGTGGTTGGCGAGACCACCAGCGGGCGTCGAGGCTTCGTACGCCAACTCGCATGGCGCGACTGGTACGCACACCTGCTGTTCCAGAACCCAACCATGCCTTCGGCCGCCATCAAGCCCGAGTACGACGCTGTGTCGTGGCGCGACGACGCTGACGAGTTCCAGGCTTGGAAGGATGGCGCCACCGGCTACCCGATCGTCGATGCCGGCATGCGGCAACTGCTGCACACCGGCTGGATGCACAATCGAGTCCGCATGATTGTGGGCTCTTTTCTAGTCAAGGACCTGCTGGTCGATTGGCGTAAAGGAGAACGCTGGTTCCGCCACCTACTCATCGATGCCGACATGTCGCAAAACATTGGCAACTGGCAGTGGGTTGCTGGCTGCGGGACCGACGCAGCGCCCTATTTCCGTGTGTTCAACCCTTGGACGCAGAGTCGAAAGTTTGATGCCAACGGCGACTACATCCGCCGGTGGGTCCCTGAGCTTGCGGGTCTAGCTACCAAGGCCATACACCAGCCTCACCTGGCTCCACCTCTGGATCTTGCTGCTGCTGGCGTAGTTCTCGGCGACACCTACCCCCACCCGATTGTGGATCACGCGTTTGCTCGTCACCGAGTGCTCGCCGTCTACCAAGCCGCCCTCGGAAAATCCTAGAGATAGAAGTGGCGCCAAGCTCTGTTCGTTGTCAACTATTGCTGCCGAACTAATGCCTTCTTAGCAAGGGTCCTACGTCGCTTTTTACTGGCCCGTCCATTTGGGGGCGCGTTTTTCGACAAAGCTTGCGATGCCCTCTTGGCCGTCGGCGGTGGCCATCGCTGAGGTGATCATCACACCTTCGAATTCTCCAGCGCTTTCTAGAGAATGCTCGAAGCCGTTGTAGATGACCTGCTTGGCATGGCCGATGGCAAATGGGGCTCCTGCTGCGAGTTCGGCTGCAAGTTCGGCGGTAGCGATGTCAACATCATCGTCATCGACCACTCGGTTCACCAGACCCCATGACTCGGCGGTCTCAGCATCGAGTACCCGGTTGGTCAGCGTCAAGTCAAGCATGCGACGTAGGCCAATATGGCGGCCAATGAAATACGACGACGTCCCATCGGGGGTCATGCCAGCGCGGGTATAAGCCATGGTGTACTTCGCGCCGGCACCGCTGACGACAAGGTCGAAAGCTCCCACCAGTGAGAGGCCCGCGCCACCGGCAGCACCACGGACACCAGCCACGAATGGCTTCGCCATACGGTTCATCTTGTACAACGCCGTGTGGAAGTCGCCTAGCAACTTCGCGCCATGTTTGGCTAAATCCGTGCCCATTGAATGGAACTCTTTCAGGTCACCACCAGCACAGAAGACCTTGCCTTCGGCTGTCACGCTCACCGCACGCACCGTGTCATCAAATTCGATTTCGATCATCACATCGCGTAGATCTCGCGCAAACGCTTCAGAGACCGCATTGGCGCCGTTGGGGCGGTTCAGACGCAGGTGCCCGACATTGTCAATAACGGTGTACGTAATGGTTTCATAACTCATGGTGCAAGCTTGACCGGCTCGCGGTGCATACACCAAGTGGAAATCTCTGATGGCCTCGGCCGATTGGGCCACTACCCTTCTCGACGCATGACGACGCAACGTGTTTTCAGTGGAATCCAACCGACGGGTGTTGCTCATCTGGGCAGCTTTCTAGGTGCGATCAAGAACTATGTCCGGATGCAAGACGGCCACGATGCCGTGTATTGCATCGTGGACCTACATGCTGTCACGGTGCCTCAAGACCCCGCCGAGTTGCGGGCCAGCACCCTACGTATGGGCCAATTGCTGATGGCAGCTGGACTAGACCCTGAACGTTGCATCTTGTTCGTCCAGAGCCAGGTGCCCCAGCACTCACAGCTCGGCTGGTTGATGGAAACTACGGTGAGCTATGGCGAGCTCAGCCGCATGACTCAGTTCAAGGACAAGAGTGACCGCAACGAGTTCATCTCAAGCGCGTTGTTCACCTACCCGGCACTCCAGGCAGCCGACATCCTGCTTTACGACACGAATTTCGTCCCCGTAGGCGACGACCAACGTCAGCACCTTGAACTTGCCCGAGATGCTGCCCAACGATTCAATAGCCGCTTCGGCGAGACCTTTGTCGTGCCTGAACATGTCATCCCCCCAGTCGCAGCTCGCATCATGGACCTGCAACGACCAAACGACAAGATGTCCAAGTCCGCCGAAGCCGAGAACGGCGTGGTGATGATTCTCGAAGATCTTAAGAGCATCGAGAAGAAGTTCAAGCGAGCCGTAACCGACAGCGAAGACGAGGTCCGTTTCGATCGCGAGAATAAGCCAGGTATCTCTAACCTGCTTGAGATCTTGAGCGCCGTAACCGACAAGAACCCCGTGGTACTTGCTGAGGACTACACACAATACGGGCAACTCAAGATTGACACCGCCGAGGCTGTCATCTCCGTCCTACAGCCCATTCAAGAACGGTTTGCTGAGCTGGCGGCTGACCCTGCCGAGACCCAACGGCTGCTCACTATCGGAGCCGAAAAGGCTCGTGAAATTGCGTCAGTGGTCTACGAGCGGGCTCGCAACAACATGGGATTCCTGTAGGAAACAATTCAATGATGCTGCGAGGGAGACCAACTCCGCCGCGACGCACAACTGACGCAGCGGCAGTCGCTCAGTACGTTGCGTTGTGCCCCAGACGAACTTCGCATCGACGTCAATCGTCGGCAGCTTTCAGGGCGGCAGCAAGATCAGGTTCAATCGTTTGCTGCTCTGCCTGTAGGTGGTGTTCTCGGGCCCACGCAACGGCAAGCTTCGATGCACCCGCCATCTGTAGCTCGGCGGATCCAATGTCGCTGTGGTCCAGATACAGAGCGACCTGGCCGCGCAGGCCTGGCTTTGAGCCCCAGGACCGGGCCTGTTCGTAGTTCACCAAGCCTGCCAAACTTGCCGCGACTCGACCTGCTGTTCCGAGGCCGGATTGAGTCTTTCCGACATCGTGAAGCGCCGATGCAACCACGACCTCGGCACCCAACGACTCGACGACCCGTGCGCAGTTGATGGCGTGGGCCCGATCGACCGCAGCCATCTGGCGGTACAACACAGACTCAGCGGGTGTCAAGAGCGATAAGAGCCAGCGCTCCCCCTCAGGATCGGGTGCTGGTTTACGAAGCGACCAGAGCGTACGTTGGGCGAGGTGCGGGATCTGGCACCACGAATAGGCGCTACTTGCGTCAGTCATTGCTCAGCAGTGTGCCAGATCAACTAGGTAGCGATCAGGCCGACGGTGCCAGCAGCCCCAAGTCACGAGCCCAGAACAGTCCAATAAGCGACTTGGCATCGCGAAGTCGACCGCCGGTCAACCAGCCATCCACTTCAGCCAGCGGAATCCGGAGAATCTCAGAATATTCTTCTTCGACGCCATCAACCTGGCGGCTAACTTCGATGCAGTCATTGGACGCAAAAATGGTCAGGGCTTCGTCGCAGAAGCCTGCTGCAGTGATGAAGTCGCCCAGAAACACGAGTGATTGTGGATCAAGACCAACTTCTTCGATGAGCTCACGACGCGCTGCTGTTTCAAGAAATTCACCCGGGATATCGGTCTTGCCTGCGGGGATCTCGATCAGCGTGTCATCTAGCGCAGCCCGGTATTGCTCGACAAGCACCACGCAACCATCGTGGATTGCCACGACAGCGACGGCGCCAGGATGGCGCACCACCTGGCGTTCGACCAAGTCTCCGTCAGGCGTACGTACAGACAGGATCTCAGTCGAAACGATCTTGCCCTCGTGCACAACACGAGAGTCCTCAACGACAAACTTGTTCTCACCCATAGAGAATGCCTAGCTTGAGGACCGAGAGGGCTGTGCGTCTTCTTTATCATCGGTTGGAATGAGCTGTGGGTTGCGCCCTTCACTGCGGTCAAGGGCTGCGCCGACCAGGCCTCTGAACAGCGGAGCTGGACGGTTCGGGCGGCTCTTGAACTCAGGATGTGCCTGGGTCCCGACCCAGAATGGGTGATCAGGCAACTCGATGAACTCAACCAGTTTGCCGTCGGGCGATTGGCCTGAGCAGACCAAACCATGCGCTTCGAAACGGTTGCGGTAGGCCGGATTAACTTCGTAGCGATGGCGGTGACGTTCTGATACTACGGTCTTGTCGTACAGCGTGGCCACTTGTGAGCCGGGAAGCAACTCGGCGACATAGGCACCCAGCCGCATAGTGCCTCCCATATCGGTGACATTGCGTTGTTCATCCATCAGGTGGATGACCGGGTCGGGTGTGGGCTTGTTGCCGACATCGAACTCTGACGAGTTTGCCAATGGAAGGCCAAGTTCGTTGCGGGCGAATTCGACGACCATCACTTGCAAGCCCAAGCAGATACCCAGGCACGGAATATTGTTTTCGCGGCTGTAGTTCGCTGCACGGATCTTGCCTTCGACACCCCGCTCGCCAAAGCCTGGGGCGATGATGACGCCATCGAGATCCTTGAGCCGGCTGGCAACCAGCAAACCTTCAACCTCTTCGGCGTGGATCCAGTCGAGGTCGATTTTCACGCCGCGTTCGAAACCAGCGTGATTCAACGATTCGACAATGGACAAGTAGGCATCGGGCAGGCTGACATATTTGCCGACGAGCCCAATCTTCACTGTCCGCTCAGAGCCCCGTACCCGATCGACAAGATCGCGCCAGACAGTCAGGTCGGGCTCACCTTCGATTTGTAGTAGATCGCAGACGGCTCGATCGAGTCCTTCGTCGTGCATGACGAGGGGGATCTCGTAGATGCTGTCAGCATCGGCTGCGTTAACCACAGCGTCCACCGGAACATCGCAAAGGCGCGAGATCTTCTCTTTAAGGGAGTCGCTGATGGGGTTCTCGCTGCGACAAACAATCGCATCGGGTTGGATACCGCGACTGCGCAGTTCGGTGACTGAGTGCTGAGTCGGCTTCGTCTTTTGCTCGCCGCTCGGACCGATGAAGGGCACGAGTGTTACGTGCACGTAACAGACGTTGTTGCGACCAACATCGAGCCGCATTTGGCGGATTGCTTCGAGGAACGGAAGAATCTCGATATCGCCGACTGTGCCACCAATCTCGGTGATGACGACGTCGACGTCAGCGTTTGCCAAGCGGGTTATGCGGCTCTTGATCTCGTCGGTCACATGCGGGATAACCTGGACAGTCTTTCCCAGGTAGTCACCGCGACGTTCTGCAGCGAGTACAGCGGAGTAGATCGAGCCAGTCGTGGCATTCGATCCGCGGGACAGGTTCTCGTCGATGAACCGTTCGTAATGGCCCAAGTCGAGGTCCGTTTCACCCCCATCCTCGGTCACAAAAACTTCGCCATGCTCAAACGGGTTCATCGTGCCAGGATCGACATTGATGTACGGGTCGAGTTTTTGCATCGTGACCCGAAGGCCGCGATTCTTTAGCAGCCGTCCAAGAGACGATGCTGTTAGGCCTTTTCCGAGCGCACTGGCGACACCGCCAGTTACGAAGATGTGCTTCGTCACGGGAGGTCACCATAATGCGCCAAATGGGTACGAGCGCGGAGCCCAGAGCCCCATCGTGAAAAATCTTTAGCTCGAACGTTGCACGTGTTCACTACGAGGCTTGTGACTGCAATAGTTCCGCAGCGTGAGCTCGCGCATTGTCGCTATCGGGTGACCCAGAGAGCATCCGGGCGAGTTCCACGATGCGGCCCTCGACATCAAGATCGTGCAGCTCGGTCGCCGTCGATTTCCCCTTGATCGTCTTGACGATATTGATCTGGTGGTCGGCACACGCTGCCACCTGCGGCAGGTGAGTTACGACGAGGACCTGATGGTTCGCGCCCACGTCGGAAAGCGCCTGACCAATCGCCAGCGCTGCTTCGCCGCCAACACCAGCGTCAACCTCGTCGTAAATGACCGACTCTGTGTCGCCGCCCACCACGAGTTGAAGCGCGAGCATGATCCGCGATAGCTCGCCGCCGGACGCGACCTTGGCTACCGGCAACACTGGCGAGCCGGGGTTCATTGACACGGCAAACTCGATATCGCGCCCTGCATCGCCGTCGACATGTATCTCGAACTGGGCTTTTGGCAATGCCAGCCGACGCAATTCGACCTGGACTTTCTTGCCCAGTTTGGGGGCTGTCTGTTGACGTGCCGCCAGAAGTTCTGCTGCGGCCCTAGCCTTTTCGATCTGAAGCCGTTCGATGCGCTCGGCAACTTCAGTAGCAAGCCCTGCATGATTTCGAATCTCGTCGAGGCGAACCTGAGCCTGAGCTCCAAACTCGATAACTGACGCTAAGTCGACGCCATATTTGCGCCGCAGGCCGGTCAGCACTTCGCGACGGGCCTGCAAATCGTGCAACGTCGCTGGGTCGTCGTCGATAGCAGTCGAGGTAGATCGCAAGTCTTCGACGATGTCAGCAATCTCGGCCTGCAAGCCATACAACCGGTCAGCTACGGCTACGAACGGTTCCCGGTCGAGAACAGCGCCCAACGCTTCGGCGAGAGCCGATCCAACGGGCCCGTCGATCGACAGTCTTTCGATTGCAACACCGGCTGCTTCGCCGTGAGCGCCAGCATCACCTAGCGATACTTCCCTTTTTGCTAGCCGGTCGTCTTCGCCTGCATCAACGATCAGAACACCATCGATCTCATCGATCTGATACTGCAAGAGTTCCATCTCACGATTACGCGAGATCTCGTCGCCCCCGAGCCCGTCCAAATCGAGAAATGCTTGGCGAAGCGACTCGGTCGCAAGCGCCAACGGCACCAAATCGTGTTTGCCATATCGATCTAACGCTGACCGTCGGGCCGACGCCCTGAGCATGGTCTGTTGGCCGTGCTGGCCATGAACCTCAATGAGTGGCCCAATGGTATTTTCGAGCACTGCAGCGGTGGACAAACCGCCGTTGAGATAGGCACGGCTCCGCCCATTGGCCGGCACCACGCGGCGGACCACGAACTCGGTGCCCTCACTATCAACGAACCGACCTTCGACGACGGCCTCATCGGCTCCTGGACGAACCAGCGACGGCTCGGCCCGCCCGCCCTTCAGCAAATTGATGGCCTCGGTGACCAACGTCTTACCTGCGCCGGTCTCGCCCGTAAGTGCCGTAGCACCCGACTCGAGCAGTACCGATGCTTCTTCAATGACGCCCAGATTGCGGACAACCAGTTCAGTCAACATGTCGCAACTCCTTCAGCCTTCGTTCTGACGAGATTCGCCTGGAGATGGTTCAAGTCCAAACTTGGTTTTCAACACGTTCAGGAATTCTTCGCCATGCAGCGAGACGAATCCAGCTGGAACGGTGCTGCGGGTACAGCGGACTCGATCACCAGGCATCAATCGAACAATAGTTCGACCGTCTAGTGATAAGGAGGCATTTCGGTCAGGGAGTATTTCGATCTCGACCGTACTGGAGGGGTTAAGCACCAGAGAACGATCAAATAATTGGTGTGGAGATACTGCGGTCACCACTAGAGCTTCGTGCAGGGGTGCGACAATTGGGCCTCGAGCCGACAACGAGTACGCAGTCGAGCCGGTCGGCGAGGCCACGATGATGCCATCGGCGCTGTATGACATGAAATACTCATCGTCGATTGTCACCCCGAGTCGAACGGTGCGGCCACTCTCATCGCGCTCAACCAGTGCCTCGTTCAGTGCGTGCCCAGCATCGACCTCTTCGCCTGATGCACGCACCACGGTGACGGCGACACGCATGCGCATCTCGACGTCGACATCGCCATCGAGGGTCTGGGCAACGGCTTCGATCATACCGTCAGGTTCTACTGCCGTCAGATAACCAAGCTGGCCGAAGTTCACACCTAGGACGGGAACCCCATGAGGAGCCGCAAGCTGAGCCGCTCGCAGCATGGACCCATCGCCGCCCAGCGAGACCACGACAGACGCACCCTTCGCCAGATCCTCAGGCTCGCGGACCTCAGCCTCAACTTTCAAGTCCTTGGCACTGGATTCGAGCAAGGCGAGTTTGTGGCCTCGCTTGGCTAGCCAGCTGGCCAGGGTCAACGCTGCCTGTTCAGCATCTTGACGAATTTCATGAACGATGAGCGCAACGGTTGCCATGCGCTGTTTACGGTAGTGCGCCGGCTCGTCCAAGTGCCGTGTTCATGGCATCGTCATCGACGGCATCGGCAACCGCCGTTGCTGGTCCGCCAAGCCACAAGAAGAATTCGACATTACCAGCGCCGCCCTTGATCGGTGATGCATCAACAGCAGCAACCCGTAACCCACGGCGCCGAGCCGCTGCAACGGCGTCGTTCAGCACCCGCTTCCAGATGTCGGGGTCGCGGATGACGCCTTTGCCCTTGTTAGCTTCCTTCTTGCCAGCCTCGAACTGCGGCTTCACCAGCGCGATGATCTGACCATGCTCACCGGCCAGCGCTGCAACTATGTCCAGGATCCGGTCGAGCCCGATGAAGCTCACGTCGATGACCACCAGATCAAAGGGCGCTTCGAGTTCTTCGAGATCGACCGCTCGGACGTCAGTCTGCTCTCGCACGTCGACTTTGGGATGTCGGCGCAAACGGTTATGTAGCTGCGCCCGTCCAACGTCAATGGCCACTACCCCGCTGGCACCGGACTGCAGAAGGCAGTCGGTAAATCCACCAGTTGACGAGCCCACGTCGACACAACGCCAACCAGTTGGATCGATTCCAAAGGAAGTGAGCGCCCCTTCGAGCTTGTATCCACCGCGGCCAACGTACTTTGGTGGCGGTCCAAGCAGTTCGACGGCATCGCCAGGTAGGACCATGCGCGCTGGCTTGTTGGCCAAAGCACCGTTGACAGTCACGCGGCGCTCAGCGACGGCTTTCCGTGCTGCCTCTCGGCTGACGGCCAGCTTGCGCCGAACGAGTTCATTGTCTAATCGCCGTCGTGCCGAAGCCACGCCGAAAGGCTAACGCCCTCAGATCAGCCCCACGGCGTTGGTGCCATCTACATCGACCCCAGTTGGGGCCTTCCGTTCAGCCCTTGGGCCAGGTCTTTGAACGCTTCGGTGGAGTTCGTCCATCTCGGCTGCACAGCGATACCGATAGCGGTTCCATGGTTCAGGCAGTCCATGGTCGAAGCAGCCAACTAGCGGCCACATGGGAAGATCCACGGCGACCAGCTCAGGGTCAGTTGAGAGGTCAACGGTCGCCCGCTGCACCGTGTAAAGCCGGTACTCAAACCGTCCGACAACGCCTTCTTCATCGAAAGGGCCACAACGTTGCCAGACAGGTCACCCAGAACATCGGTCTCTTTGCCGTTCAGATACGTGCGATCCACATCGAGGACCGATGCCATAGTCAATACATCAATGGTGATTCCAACACCTGAAATGACCGGGTCACGAACAAGTCCCTATCAGACGGACTACCCGATTCTTCACCCCTGAGTCCACCCACCGCGAACGCGCCAACACTTCTAAGAAAGTCGGAAGATATGGACTCGGATTGACTGAAGACCTGAAAGCACATCGGGTCGACCCGTTCCGTTCAATTCTTGACCGGAACGAGACACACATGTGTCGCTGCACGGGTGCGACCAAGTTCTACTTCAACTACAAGCTCTGCCGCCCTAGCAGCATCGCTCACTATGACAGGCGACACATGCCAGTTTCTTGGGGTAAGTGGCGGCGGCCTGCGCACGCAGGATCCGCGATGATTCGCCCGGTCTAGCGCCAGGCCTCAACCCAGGACGTCTTGGCCACTAGAGACATGTACGACGCACACGTGCCTAGCTGCTCAAATGCGATTAGCGAGTTCGTAGACCCGGTTCCGGCCGACACCGTGGAGGCGGGCGACGTTGGCGGCTGCGTCCTTCTTTGACATGCCCTCGGCTAACGACTGCACAACCGCAGCGACGAGTTGATCGTCGGTTACCTCGGGGGCTGGAACCCCCTGGTCGATGACGATGACGTACTCACCCCGAGGGTCCGCGTTGGCCAGTGATGCCTGACCAAGGGTTCCTCGCCAGACGCTCTCGTGCATCTTTGTGAGTTCCCGGGCCACGACACAATGCCGAGCAGCGTCGGTCGCTGTTGCCAGATCTGCCAGCGTGCGCTCAACCCGATGCGGCGCCTCGTAGAGCACGATGATGCGACGTTCATCAGCTAACTCGTCTAGGCGGATCTGACGTTCCCGCCCCTTGCGGGGAAGAAACCCCTCGAACACGTAGCGACCGCTACCGAACCCGGCTACCGCAAGCGCCGCCGAGACCGCCGTAGGCCCAGGCACGACAACGACCTCGAAACCAGCGTCGACTGCGGCTGCCACCGCGACCGCACCAGGGTCGCTGATGACCGGCATGCCGGCGTCGGTCACGACTGCGACCGAGTCACCATGGATCAGCGTCGCGACTACGCGCTCGGCGGCCCGTTGTTCGGTGTGTTCGTTCATAACAATCATGCCCGGGTTGGCAATACCGTGCTTCGACAACAGCAGCCCTGTTCGGCGAGTGTCCTCACACGCGATCAAGCCCACCGAAGCCAGCGTCTGCTGGGCGCGGGGCGAGAAGTCGCCGAGGTTGCCAATAGGTGTGCCGACGACATGCAGCTTGGCGATGCTCGCCACCATGTGCGTTACCGAAGATGTGGTCACAGGCGTACTTCGAGCTGATCGCCCGCCCTGATCCCCCAGCGTTCGAAGCTGCCTTTTGGCGCCTCGATGACCTGCCGAGCTCGAACCCGTGGCATGCCCATTCGGTTCGGGACCATGGTCACGATGTCGAGGACACGCAAATTCGCATCGCAATAGGCGACGTCGAGTTCGGTCTTCAAACCAATGGAATGCACGCTAAAGGCTGGCTTGATCAGCAATGCTCCTTCGAAGCCTTCACGGCCGAGCACACCCTTCAGTCGGGTTTTCCACGTGTCAGCTATCTCAAGTGTGGCGAGAACCTTGTCGTCTGCCACCAGCCAGCTCATCACGCAAGCCTGCCATATCGAGCGAGTGCCATGGTGTCGTCAGACGTTGAAACGGAAGTCCATCGTGTCGCCGTCGGCGACCTCGTAGTCCTTGCCTTCCATACGCGCATCGCCAGCAACTCGGGCCTTGGCCCAACCACCGTGCTCAATAAGCAGGTCCCATTGGATCGTCTCCGCCCGAATGAAACCACGTTCGAAGTCGGTGTGGATGACACCTGCACATTGTGGTGCCTTGGCCCCAGCAGGGAATGTCCATGCTCGAGATTCCTTCTCCCCGGTCGTGAAATACGTGCGCAGCCCAAGCAAGTGATAGGCGGACCGCGCAAATCGAGGCAGAGCGCCCTCGCCAAGGCCAAGGCCTTCGAGTAGCTCGGTTCGCTCTTCAACATCCATCAGCGCAGCCTCGGCTTCGAGCTGGATACACATGCCGAGCACTTCGGCACCGTCAAGTTCGTTTGATACCCGTTCGGTCAATGCCGGAATCTCGTCCAGATCATCTTCACCAACGTTCACGACCGCCATAACTGGCTTGTTCGTGAGGAGGAAGAACGGCTTTAGAGCGTCGTGCTGGGCGCCGGTCATGCCACTTCGATAGAGCGGCTTGCCCTCGGCGAGGAAGGCGACCGCTTCTTCGAGCAACAGAACGTCATCTTTTGCCGACTTGTCACCCTTGGCCTGGCGACGGCGCTTGTCCAACTGGCGTTCGGCGCTATCCAGGTCGGCCAGAGCGAGTTCGATCTCGACAATACCGAGATTCTCGAGCGGATCGGTTGGACCCGGCACATCAGAATCGCCGAAGGCTCGGAGCACAAAAACGATGCCATCGGATTCGCGAATGCCTTGCAGGAACTTGTTGCCCAGACCTTCACCCTGACTCGCTCCTTCGACCAAGCCGCCAATGTCGGTGAACTGCACGCTCGTTGGCACTGCCTTGAGCGACTCGCTCATTCCTGCAAGCTTGTCCAAGCGAGAGTCAGGGACTTTGACAATGCCGACGTTGGGCTCAACCGTTGCGAATGCGTAAGGTGCGGCTAGGGCACCACCGCCCGCAAGTGCGTTATACAACGAAGACTTTCCTGCGTTCGGAAGTCCAACAAAACCAAAGCGCTCCACGGCGCCTGAGGCTATCGGCCGTCTCCACTTCTGCGTGCCCAGTCAGACTGCGGCGGGCGCTGAGCAGAACGTTGCCCAGCTCACCTGTTTGCGTCGTTATCGGTATACGTGACGGCATATCGACATTTGCGATGGCTGCTCACCGGCCTCTCAGGGCTCACGACGTGACCTGCAGCGAAGGGAGCTACGAACAACCGTAATAGGTAGGGCAGCCACCGCGACGCCGTCAATGAGGCGTTGCACCAGCCATTCAGTAACCCAAGTAGCCCAAGTAGCCCAAGTACCCCAATTACACATATCTCAGCTAATGTCTGACCACAGCAATACGTGCACACCTGTCTGGGGCCAGATCTGATGCGGCAACGATGACCTCTACGTTTCCGAGGGCAGCCAACAACCGCTGGCGGCTCGACAAAGCTCTGCCGGGCGGCGGGTCCGGGAATGGGCCTTGGGCCGGGCACAAGCCTTGGGTAGCAGCGCGAAGCGCCTGCATAATTATGTGTGGTATTGCGGTCTTGTTGTTGATCCCAGGTGATAACGGTTTCGTCGCCGCAGCCACACTCCTGGTGGCGAGTCTGTTGCAACCCCTCGTGTTGCTGTTTGCTTCACGGCTTAAGCGAACAACTGCATTCGCTTTGAGCGACCTCGTCCTCATCTTCGCTTGGGGCGACTTCGTTCTCGTATAACTCATCGTTGCGATAGAGCCCGAAACTTGGGCTGCAGGGTTGTTCATCATCGGAACGCTCCTTGGATGGCAGTCGTTGACCGCTCCGTGGCAAACCACTGCGCGACTCGCTCTCACCACCATCGTGGGCATGACGGCAGCAGGAATCTTTGCCGATATCCATTTATGGGTACTCGGCCCAGTTGCAGTCTTACTCATTGTTCCTGTCCTCGCCCGACTCGGTCTGGCCATTCGCGAGGAGATACATACCAAAGAGTCGGACTTGTCGATCACGCTGTCCTCAGCAGGGGCTGTTGTGGGGTACTTTGATCTTGAGACTCGTAAATCGTTAACCATTGAAGGCGATATCGAGGCGCTTACCGGCTGGACATCTGCCCAGTGGGAGGCGCTCGACTACGAATCGCTCATTCATCCTGACGATCACGAGGGTTATTGGATTGACGCTACCGCTTCGTACCACGGCCATGTCAGAGATCGGACCTGCCGACTGCGACGCCCCGACGGGTCGTGGACCTGGATTCGAGATAACACGCTCGTATCGGTTGATCGCAAGGGACGGCGATCTGCGCGTTGGTTCGCCACGAACATAACGGAGATCCAAGAGGCAACCCAGCTGATCGAGCGGCAGGCCATGGAAGACTCACTAACTGGGCTGGCAAACCGCCGCCGTCTTCATCTGGAACTTGACCAGCTCCACCAAGCCTCTACGCCGCTCGCCCTCATCATGATCGATCTCGACCTTTTTAAAAAAGTCAACGACAGTCTCGGACACGAAGCCGGTGATCTGCTTTTGCAGTCCGTCGCCAACCAGCTTCGTGATCTAATTGGCGACGAGGGTTTCGTTGCCCGCCTCGGCGGTGACGAATTTGCCATCGTCTACCCCGACTTGACCAGCGAAGCCGACACCACGGCTCTCGTTGCTGAAATTCGATCAGCTACTTCAGAGCCGGTCACTCTTACCGGTGTGCCGGTTAGCGCCTCTCTCTCAATCGGAGTCGACTTCTCGGACGGGTCGGTCGATGGCACGACGTTGCTACGCCATGCCGATATCGCCATGTACGAGGCGAAACGAAATGGCCTGGATTACCAAGTCTTCGACCTGACGCTCGTTCACAACTCCACCATGGCACTTTCGCTCGGATCGGGGCTGCGTGCTGCCATTGAGACTGAAGAGCTACAGCTCTCATTCCAGCCGAAATACAACCTGGCCACCGGTGCCGTGGTCGGGGCCGCAGGACTGATCCGCTGGCATCATCCTCAGTTCGGGGTATTAACGCCTGACAAGTTCCTCGACCTCACAATGTTGTCCGAGCAAAACATCGACTTTGCCCTGCTGACGGTTGAGCAAGCGACCCGATTGGCGCGTCGCATCCTCGATGCTGGCCGCCCAATGCCAATCGCCGTCAACGTTGCAATGCGGGTACTGGGATCTAGTGACTTCGGCGATGCGACCTCTTCGATTCTCCGGCGCCACAATGTGCCGCCCGAATTCCTGATTCTCGAAATCAACGAAGACGATGCAGGGTGGCCGACCAGCCAGGTCACTGAAACCATTCAAACTCTCCGAGCAGCAGGAATCACGTTGTCGATTGGTGACTTCGGCACCGGTCAGTCATCTCTCGAACGCCTGCGATCACTCCGCGTCGATGAAGTCAAGATCGATCGCGCGTTCGTGTCGCGTCTCGACCAGCGCCCAGTCGAGCAAGAGTTGGTTGCCACAATGATTGATCTCGCCGGGCGACTCGGCTACCACATCGTGGCCCAAGGTGTGGAACGACAGGAAGAAGCAGATCTCCTCCAGGCGATGGGCTGCGTGTTCGCTCAAGGAGACCTGTTCTCGAGTGAGTTATCGGCTGACGAATTTTTTGTGATGGCAACCGATCTGGTTCCCGTAACCGAACCACCCAGTCCCCGACGTAACGGGCATGGACCCACGCACTGACTTCAGTCCTAGATAGCAAAGAGGGTGTAGTCACCTGCCAGCTAGTAATCGGCCAGCATCGAACTCCCTTAACCCAGCGGTAGCGACGACCCTGCATTATTGAAGTGAACAACGTCGTCGCACCCAGCGGTATCACGTCGCACCTTTGCGATGTCGAGGGCAGGTTGGGCCGCGCTAGCTTTCACCGCGCCGAACTTAGTCCGGCTGCGGCGGACCGGTCAGCCCGTTTCGCTCGAACGACCTAGCTATGAAGGGACCATGCGAAGGCAGATCTATTGTTTGAGCGTCACGGACCAATCGGATTTGCCGCTGTTCACAGCTACTGCTCAGGCATCGCAACCGCGTCAAATACTTGGGCCAATACCGAAAGTGTGACAGAGGGCCAGAGGAACCGCTTCCTGGCCGCTATAGCCTCGTCTGCATGTCAAAGCGCACCTCAAAAGGTAAGGCACGGGCCCGCCGGAACAAGGCGAACCACGGTCGCAAGCCAAACTACGGCCGTAATTAAACCGTCGTCGGCCCTTGGGCTTCTGATATTTGACGGTGATTGCGGGTTCTGCACAGCAGCAGCCCGTAAGTTTGCCGGTTTTGCTAGCGAATCAATACAAATTGCACCCTGGCAAGTACTAGATCTCGCCGACTATGGGTTAACCGAGATCGACTGCTCTACTGCCCCGTACTGGGTCCAAGACGGCGTCAACCATCGCGGCGCTGATGCGTTCGTCCATGGGCTGCAGGTGTGCAAGACACCATTGCCTCTTATGGGCAAGCTCCTAGGACTACCACCCCTCATCTGGCTTGCACGAGCCTTCTATCCCGTACTCGCTAAGTATCGCCACAGGCTTCCGGGCGCGACGGACGCCTGCCGTATCGACTGATCTGGCAATAGGCAACCACCATGCGCTGCACCACCGCAACTGCTCATCGCTCTAGCTGGCTTCGTCTGAATCAACGTCGTCTGGAGCGATCGAGCTCAGCAGTACCGAGATGACCTCTTGCCATGCTCGAGGGTCTGGCATCTCGACGTCGATGACGCTCAACATGCGCATGCCGAGCGCAACCGACTGGCAAAAAGTCACGACCGCGTTTGTGTCGAGATGCTTGTCGATCACACCACGGTCCTTGTCCCCGTCGACAAGCTTGGCCAGCCGAGCCCGCTCGTCGGCCAGGCGAGGCCGAAGTCGGTCTGCTATGTCTTCTTCGCGCCGCGCTGCCATAAAGGCTTCTAGCAGTAACGCAGAAGCTGGACTTTGATCGTCGAGCAACGCAACGCCAACAGTTTCGAGCAAGTCGGTCGCGCTTAGATCGGCGGCGGCAAGTTCGCTTACGAGCTTCGAGGTGTGCAAGTCGAGCGCTTCGAGTAGCAGTTCAGACTTGCCTGTGAAGCGGTTGTACATGGCGCCGGTGGTGAGACCGGCCCGCTCCGCGATCGATTGGACGCGTGCGCCGGAATAGCCCTCTTCAGCAAATACTTGCGCGGCGGCCTCGACAAGTGCAGCCCGGATTTCGTCATCGCCAGATCCGGGCGAGAAAGTCTCTTTCATCGGCCGCCACGGTAACACTTCGCGATCCGATCACGATGCAGAACGCTTCGCCACGTCGATCCTGTCGGTATGGATGCATCCGTGCGATTCTCGCCCTTTCAATAATTGGTCACATAATGATTGGGCCGCCCAGACGACGATGTGCAGCTCGTCAATTTTGGAACGTCCAGATCCGGTCAGCGGCACTACGCTGCGGACGAATGACTCCTCACCTGACCGTCGCCTTTGATGCTGACGACACCCTGTGGCACAACGAGAATGCGTTCGCTGCAGCTGAAGATCGTTTCAACAAGATCGTTGCCCCATGGGCCGACCCCGACGAGGCCCAACGGGTATTAGTCGGCTTCCAACGATCCCATCTTGGTCTGTACGGCTACGGCGTAAAGAGTTTTTGCCTGTCGATGATTGCGGCAGCATGCGACATATCAAATGACGAGATCCCCGCAGCGCTGCTCCGAACCATTGTTGCTACCGCTGACGAACTGCTCGCTATGCCCACAAAACTCATCGACGGAGCAGCCGAAGCGCTTCAGGCAATTAGCCAGAACTGGCCAACCATGATCATCACCAAAGGCGATCTGCACCACCAGCTCCGGCGAGTCGCCGAAGCTAACGTAGGCCAGTACTGCTCCGACGTCGAGGTTGTTGCCGACAAAGACGCTTCCACCTACAAACGGATTCTTCAGCGGCACCGCATCGAGCCAGAAAATTTGATTATGGTCGGCAACAGCATCGTCTCCGACGTTGCACCGCTGCTTGAAATAGGTGCACGTTCGGTGCACATTCCCTATGAGTTCACCTGGGCTCTGGAAACTGCCGCCCAAGACCCAGAACCTTCCGACCGCTGGTTCCGGCTCGAATCCATCTCCGCTCTTCCCGATCTAATCGAATCATTGTCATGAACTCTCCCTCCTCCATCACAATGTCCCCTGCCGTCGCAGCCGCCGTGGCAGGCCGCCAACCTGTTGTTGCACTCGAGTCCACGGTCTACAGCACGCTCGGCCTGCCAGCCCCGCACAACAAACAGGTGTTGGAGGCATCCCAGCAAGCGATCACCGACGGTGGAGCCACTCCAGCGCTCACAGCCGTCATCAATGGGCGACCCATGGTTGGGCTCGATGACCCGACTCCGGTACTGACAGCAACCGCCAAGGTCGCCGCCCGCGACCTCGCGGTGGCTATGGCCAAGCGATGGAGTGTTGGCGTCACTACCGTCGGGGCCTCACTCACCCTCGCCCATCATGTCGGTGTCAATGTGTTCGCCACCGGCGGTATCGGTGGCGTCCATAGAAATGCCTCGGTAACCGGTGATATCAGCGGCGATCTACCCGTGATAGGCCGCTTCCCCATCGTGACCGTCTGTGCCGGTGCCAAGGCTTTCTTGGACCTGCCTCGCACCCTCGAAATGCTCGAAACACTGGGTGTCGTCGTCATTGGTTTCGGCACCGACGAACTACCCGCATTCACCACGACGACAAGCGGGTTGCCTGTTCCTCACCGCATGGACGACCCAGCCGAGATCGCCGCCGTGCTGAGACATCGCAAGGCGCTCGGACAGGGCGGCGTACTCGTCTGCGCTCCCCCACCAGAGCCCCTCGACGCCGATGTACTCGCCGCAGCAAACGAGCAGGCCGAAGCTGACGCCGACGCAGCGAGCATTGCTGGCTCGGCACGCACGCCCTATGTCTTGGGAGCAATCGCCAGGCTTACCAACGGGGCCAGCGTCAGTGCCAATACAGCGCTGGTCACCAACAATGCGACGATCGCCACAGCTATCGCCGTTGCCCTCGCTGCTGGCTAAGCCGCAGCGTTCTGGGGATCTGTTCGCCCGGAACCAAGGGATTCCCGTCGAACAAGGCCTCCCTGCGCCACGCTGCGCATCCGAGCGAGTTTAGCCCTGATTTTTCATACGGTCCAGGCGTGCCACGTCTGCATCGAAACCGGGAAATGCCGGAGCGGCAACAACACCGGCTTCGGCCATCAAGTCATAGACGATCTCTTCGACCTCATCCCAATTTCGCGCCCTCAGGCCATCGAGATCGCGGTTATAGGGCTGCTCGAAGACAATCGCTGTGCGCCCCGCCGCTCGAAGGCCCTCGATATTGTGTGGGCCATCGTCGATATAGGCATCCGCACCCACGTCACTTTTCGCTCCAAGAAAGCACAAGTCTCTGTACGGGATACGTGCCTTGTCCAGCCATTCGACCGTGTCACCAGCCGCTGCCGAGTGGCCCCAGTTGACGTACAACCGGTGCGTGACGATACGAATCCACACGCCGGCATCACTAAGCCGCCACAGGCTCTCGGCTGCTCCCTCGATCACCTCGAGGTTGGCCAACAGCCGACCTTCGGTGATCGCAGCGAGATGCATCTCTTCGAAAAGAGCATCGTCGAAACCCCACTCGTTGAAGTCCCAGGAACGTTCAAGCGGCAAGGTTTCGGGATCGCGATTTAATCGTTCAGCACAGAAGGATCGGAAGGCCTTGGTGTAATCGGCACAGACCCCATCCAGATCAACACCGAGGACGAACGGGGACGAGGTCGCAGCCATCAGCCCTCAGCCAAGAAGTCGCTGAGTGGACGTATGGGGCGAGCGCCCATGTGCGAAATCACCTCTGCGGCGGCCTTGGACCCGAGCATGCCAGAGTCATACAGACTCATGGCTCGGGACAGGCCGTACAGCACACCTGCGGCGTATTGATCGCCGGCCCCTGTGGTGTCAACCACGTCGGCTACCGGTACAGCGGGAATCTCGATCGTCTCATCGGCAGTGACGATAAGCGAGCCCTCAGGCCCTTTGGTCGCGCATAGAATTTCGCAACGGCCGCGGACCATTTCGATGGCCTCGAAATAACTGTCGGCCTTGGTCAAAGTCATCAACTCGTCTTCGTTTCCAAAGAGCACATCGATGTCGTTGTCGACCAACTCATGCCACTCGTCGAAATGACGTTGCACGCAGAAGGAATCGCTCAACGTGAACGAAATCTTGCGGCCCGCTCGTTGCGCAACGCTGATCGCGTGGCGGATGGCGTCCTTGGTCACGTCGATATCCCAGATGTAACCCTCGCAATAGAGGTACTGGCTGGCGGCAACGACCCCATCAGGGATATCGCTGCGGTACAGCGTCGTTGCCGCACCCAAGAACGTGTTCATGGTGCGCTCGGCATCAGGTGTCACGATGACCATCGACCGCCCAGTTGGGTCCCCCTCGCCAGCCGGTGGCACCGTGAAGGTCACGCCGCTGGCAAGAGAGTCGTCACCGAACACCTTGCCCAACTCGTCGTTGGCTACCTTGCCAATGAATGAGGCCGCGCCACCAAAGGAAGCCACGCCAACCATGGTGTTACCGGCCGAGCCGCCCGACGTTTCCGTCATCACGTCCATTGCGTCATAGAGCTCAACGGCTCGTTCCGCATCAATGAGCACCATCGCTCCCTTGGTTAGCCCGTAAGCGTCGATGAAGTCATCGCCCTGCTGAGAAATTACGTCCACGATTGCATTGCCGATTCCGACAACGTCATATGCGATATCTGCCACTGCAGCACCGTACCCGTACGCTTGATGTGTGGAAAGTATCAACCAACATCGTTTACCTCGCAGCGTTGCCCCAACCGAGTACCAAATACGACTTCGGCCCGATATCGCTGCCGCATCTTTCAGCGGATCGGTCACCATCGCGGCCACGGCACACCAACCTGTTTCCGAGATTGTGCTCAACGCGATCGAACTCAATATCCACGCCGCCGTGGTGCGCCAAGGCGGCAATGAACAGCTCGCTGTCATCACGATGGACGAAACGGCCGAGCGTCTGCATCTGCAACTCCAGGACGCTATTGCCCCAGGTGATCTCGAAATCGACATCACGTTCGATGGAATCCTCAACGACAAATTGCGCGGATTCTACCGAAGCTCCTTCACCGACGATGACGGTGTCGAGCACACCATCGCCACGACCCAATTCGAGTCCACCAATGCTCGCAGGTGCTTCCCGTGTTGGGACGAGCCTGACCGCAAGGCCGTCTTCAGTGTCACTCTCGAGGTCCCCCAGGACATGCTTGCGATATCGGCAATGGTCGAGACCGGCCGGACTCAGCTGGACGAGCGCTGGGTCCAAGTCAACTATGCGCCCACACCGTTGATGTCTACCTATCTGCTTGCGTTCATGGTTGGTGACATGGAAGCTTCTCCTGCCATCGACGTCGACGGCGTGCCGGTGCGCATCATCCATCGCCCCGGACAAGGTGACCAGATCAGTTTCGCTCACGATGCTGCCGTCTTCTGCCTGCGATGGTTGACGGACTATTTCGGCGTGCCGTACTTCGGCGACAAAATTGATCTGCTCGCAATCCCTGACTTCGCGTTCGGCGCCATGGAGAACACGGGTTGTGTGACGTTTCGCGAAGTCCTGCTGCTCGTCGACCCCGAATCAACCACCCAACCTGAACAACAACGCTCCGTGGCTGTCATCGCACATGAACTCGCGCACATGTGGTTCGGGAACCTGGTCACCATGCAGTGGTGGGAAGGACTCTGGCTCAAAGAAGCCTTCGCCACATTCATGGAAACCTCTGCAACCGACGCGTATCGGCCTGATTGGAAAGTCTGGGAAGGCTTCGCTCTCGACCGTTCGTCGGCCTATCACGTCGACTGTCTGCACAGCACCCGAGCGATCGAGTTCGTTGTCGAGTCGCCAGCAGATGCGGAAGGCATGTATGACGTCTTGACCTATGAAAAGGGTGCTGCAGTTGTTCGCATGCTCGAACAGTTCGTAGGAGCCGACCAGTTCCGCGACGGCATCCGCAGCTATATGACGACCCATGCATACCGCAACACGGTGACCGCCGATCTGTGGAACGCAATTGGTTCAGCCACCGAGCTACCCGTCGAGCACATCATGCGGGAATGGATCTATCAGGGTGGCTTCCCTCTGATCGAGGCCTCGCTCGGTGATGGCGAACTCGAACTCGACCAGCAGATCTTCCGGTTGCTGGACAAGACCAATGCCCCAGCCACAAACGACTGGGATGTGCCCCTGACGGTCCAGGTCGATGGCATCGATTCTCGCGTGTTGATGGCACCCCAAGCCCGCATACCGCTCAGCGACACCAGTAATCCTGTCATTGTCGATCCCCACAGCCACGGCTTCTTTCGCGTCCGTTATGACGATGCCCTGTCGCAACGCCTCACTGCCCAACTCATGGATCTAACCGGCGGGCAACGCCATCGACTGTTCGATGATCAATTCGACTTGGTACTCGCTGGACATCTATCGGTTGCCGACTATCTGAGTCTGGCCGGAGCCCTTAACGGCGAGACCAGCCGACCCGTATGGGCAACAGTCTCGGGCGGGTTTTCCACGTTGGCCCACGCGACGGGGACCCGCTCAGAGCATGCCAAGATCGGCGAGATATGGTCGAGTATTGCCCAGCCACAACTACGTGCACTGGGCTTTGAACGCCCCAAAGACGAAGACGACCCCCTCACCAACGAGGTACGAGCATCGCTCTACAGTTCGCTCGGCTCGCTAAGCCACGACGATGCGGTCATGAGTCATGCCCGTCAGATCTTCGATGGCACTGTCGAGACAACGAATGCAAGCCTTGAAGCGGCCGCCATTGGAGTGATTGCGTCAACCGGCTCACGTAACGATTACGACGAGGTCTTCCACCGCTTCCAAAAGGCGACCTCGCCACAAGCCGAACGACGCTACTTGTTCGCGCTGAGTCGCTTCGACGACGCCGAGGCCATCGCTGACCTGTGTGACCGGACCATGGACGGAAGTATCCGGAGCCAGGATGCCGCATTCGTGCTCGGCTTGACCATTAGCAACCGCTGGCATGGTGAGCAGGCGTGGTCCTTCGTTACCACGAACTGGGACCGCATCAGCGCTACCGTGCCTGACAACGCAGTCGGTCGCATGCTCGGCGGTGTCGAATGGCTCGAGCACAGCGATGTGCCGGCCGTCCACGCCTTCCTCGATGGACACGAGGTGCCTCAAGCCAAACTCTCGATCCTGCAGCACCGGGAACGCCTTGATATACACCTGGCGTTAGCGCGCCGAATAGGCACCGAGGTCGCAGCGCTTTAACGCCCCGACACCAGTCGATCAGTTCCGGACCCGGGCCAGGACCAGCACCAGCACCTGCCGTCTAACGACGGAAAGACAGACACACTGCGATGTCGTTCGTGTGACCTTGAGCTGCCGCTAAGAATTCGCTCATTTAGCCATTTTTTCCAATCTCATCGATGCCGTGGTTTACGCCAACGAGGCACCTCTCTCGTCGAGGAGTGCCGGGATGTCGTTGCTACTAACGCAAGTCCAAGGTGATCAACCCTGCATCGTCCACGCGGACGTCGAATGCACGGGTGACTCCTGAAGGATCTATGGCTTCGCACACAACTGGCTGATCGACATCTAAGACCATCACTGGTTGACCACAATCGACGCTCGTCACGAGCCCAAGTTCATCTCCGAACGTCGCGCCGAGTAACGCCGCAACCTCGTTGACCGCCACGAACCGGGCATCGACTGCGGCTGTCGTGGTCAAGGCCTCTGCTGTGCCGCCGAGTTCCACGTTTACGTCGATGACCTGACCGCCAAGAGTGGCGACACACAAGAGCGACTGTCCTGGCTGAGGGTCTGCGCTGTTCGGGCACGACACCGAGCGAATCGCTCCGGGATAGCCCGGCAGCAACTGCGCTGTGATGTCGGCCTCTAGCTTGGCGCCGTCGAGCGTTCGTTCAACCCCGCACGCAGACAAGGCCAATGCAAACACGAAGGCAATAGCAACAGTGCAGCGCCATGCCCCGAAGGCCCTGGTGGATGTGGGAGTCAGAATTCGGCAGCCAGAGCATCGGCCCATGACGTTTTCGCGTCAATGAGTTGGCGGTATCGCATGACGTGGCGCGGCCGGTTGAAACCGAGCACAGCAACGATTGTGCCGTTGCGCCCGTAGATCGCTGCAAACTTGCGGCTCTCGATATCCCCATTGACGATCTCGAACGAATCAAAACCGGTGGTTCGACCAGCAAGCTGAATCTTGCGGTCGTACTGATCGCTCCAGAACCATGGCACAGGCTCATATGGCCCGACCGACTCGCCGTGCAGCAACCGCTTGGCCGCATGGACTGCCTGTGTGATCGCGTTGTCCCAATGCTCAACACGCATAGTCTCGCCGAAGTGGCCGTTGGGCCACTCGGCGACGTCACCGGCAGCGACCACGCCCGGTGCAGCAAGCGACGTCGCATCACACACCACACCGTTCTCGATGTTGAGTCCGCTGCCTTCGAGCCATTCGACGTTGGGAATCACGCCGATGCCCACGATGACCAAATCGGTCTCGATCATCGAACCGTCGGTAAGCCGTATCGACTCGACGTGTTCCTCGCCCACGATGGCGGCACAGCCAACGCCGAGCCGTAGATCGACCCCATGATCGCGGTGCACCTCGGCAAGAACCGCACCCATCTCAGCACCCAACGAACGTTCGAACGGCGACTCGGCCATCTCGATCATGGTGACGTCGAGTCCGAGGCCTCGAGCGCTAGCAGCGACCTCAGCGCCGATGAAACCGGCACCGATCACCACGACGCGAGAGGGACCTGCTTGGAAGGCTGCGCGTATCGCCTGCGCATCATCGAGCGTGCGCAACGTGTAAACCCCACCCAGCGGCTCGCCAATAGTGCGTGTTCGGGCGCCGGTGGCGATGACCACGCCGTCGACATCAAGAACCAACCCCGACGCCAATGTGACAGCCAGCGTTGCAGCGTCGAAAGATACTGCGGCGTCACCCAAGTTTGTCTTCAGGTCGAGCTCGTCAAACTTCTCTTCGGCAGTTAGCCAGATGCGTTCTACATCCCAATCACCCGACAAGATCTGCTTGGACAGCGGTGGCCTGTCGTAGGGACGGTGGACCTCGTCGCCCACAAGATGAAGGTCTCCATCGAACCCTTCGGACCGCAGCGTTTCGACCGCTCGTAAGCCAGCTAACGATGCGCCAACAACCGCGATGGATTTCATTCAGGTGACCTCATTGACCATAACCTCGGCCGCACGACCGAGATCATGCCTAGTCTTCGGTATCGACGATTGCGATGGCCTGCTTGGGGCAACGCTGCACGGACTCTTGGACCTTGACTCGTTGGTCCTCGTCCGGCGCCTCGGTCAGCAAGTACAAGAAATCGTCATCGCGGACTTCGAACACATCAGGAGCGATCTGCATACAAATCGCATTGCTCTCACACAGGTCGTAGTCGACTACAACTTTGAAACTCATCTTCAGTCCTCTTGGGTTAGCTCGATCCTGATACTAGTCAGGGAAGCCGACAGAGTCCGCCCGGTGTGCCGTATTCCAGCGCAACGACCGAACCAATTAACACCTGCACTCCCCCAGGATCAGCACCGTCGGCTATGAGAAACTCAGAAATGGCCCGGCAGGCGTCTTCGACGAGCGTGATCGGTTCGGGCGCTTGGGCGAACACAATCGTCGCTGAAACGATGCGATTTGACGCAACGGTGAACTGTGCGGTGATGACATAGCGCCACTCTGCGTCGCCATAGTTCTCTTCCGTGAAGCTGTTCCACCTGGTGGGTGCAGGGCGATCCGCTGCGATGCCGCAAGTACTCAGTGCGTAACGGTCAAGAGCCGCTTGTTCGCTGCTTGCTTGTGGGTCGAAGCGGGCATTAAAGAGCGCTTCGAGGTCTGGGGGGTCCTCTGCAAGAAGTTCGTCGAAGTCGCGCGCTCTATTTTGAAGCGCCTCGATTGTTGGCCTGGCCGCTGGCGGCGCTACCAATGAGAGTCGCTCGAGATCCTCGGCTGTCGGCGCTGGGGTTAAGCCGCTGCCAGTTTGTAGCAACGAACAAAACGCGGCGAGGTCACCAGGTTCGGGGGCCTCGGCACAGCCCGCTGCTAGCAATGCCGTCAGTACCACCGCTGCAATTGCTCGTTTCACCTATGTAGTTTGGCCCACCCAACCACCGAAGTGGCGGGGCCTGCGCTCAAACCTTGCGAGACCTACCGGAAGAACCTTCGCCAACCACGCCTCAACCCCAGAATTGTTGGGCCACCGCTGTCCGGATCTAGGCCCGGGAAAGCTCGGACCCGAGTAGACCTCAGGCAACATGACAAGCACGTTGTTTGCCGAGCGAGGGTGGGCTTCTCTAGATGGCGTCACTTCCGACTTCGCCGGTGCGGATACGGACCATGGTGGATACCTCGGTGACCCAAATTTTGCCGTCTCCAATCTTGCCGGTACGAGCGGCGTCGGCCACGGTTTGAACCACAGAGTCCACCTGGGAATCATCAACGACGATTTCGAGACGAGACTTCGGGGTGAACGAGACCTTGTATTCGGTGCCCCGGTAGGTTTCGGTGTGACCGCCCTGGCGGCCGTAACCCTGTGCCTCGGTCACGGTCATGCCCTGGACTCCAATGGAATTCAGTTGGATCTTGATCTCGTCGACCTGGTGGGGTTTGACGACGGCGGTTATGAGCTTCATGTGGTGAGTTTCCCTTAGTTACAGAGCGTTCGTGCTGCTACATCATAACTCAATCTAAAGCAAAGTCGGACTCAATTCGGGAAAGTTTGACCAATTTGCCGCTTATGTAGCAGTACATTAATACATAACGTTAAGCTGGAATTATGCGTATACGGCTTGACCACGGCACGCCAGTCCCCCCGTTCGAGCAGATCCGAGCACAAATCGCCCTGCATGTCGCTGCGGGTCGGCTGATACCCGGTGATCGGTTGCCCGCCATCAGATCACTTGCCGACGAGTTAGACGTATCAACAAACACTATTGCTCGCGCATACCGCGAACTCATCACAGCCGACATCGCCGAGGCAGCGGGTCGGCGTGGCACACGGATTACCGCTGCGCCCCCGGTGGCCCATGACGTGGCCCAACGCAGCGAAGAGATCGAGGCCGCTGCTGACCGTTTTGCTCTAGCCGCCCAGGAATGGAACGTCGCAACCGACGAAGCACTCGAAGCGGTCATCATCGCACTTCGCCGCACAAGCAATGAACGCTCAAGATGAGTACCACCGCCAATCCCCCGATGAGCGCCTGTCAGCCGAAGCAGGCGCTTCGGATCGGCGCTACTACTGTCTGAACATGTCGACGAGCGAGCATAAGCCCAGCGGTCCACTCAGCGGAGTGCGGGTCATTGAACTCGGCGTCTGGATAGCCGGACCGGCCGCCGGCGGGATTATGGCTGACTGGGGTGCCGACGTGATCAAGATTGAGCCGCCTGAAGGTGACCCATCACGCCTGTTCGAATCGATTCTCGGCGGGGTACTTCCCTCCAACCCTGTGTTCGAGCTCGACAACAGATCCAAGCGCTCAATCGTGCTGGACTTGCGAACAGACGATGACCTCGCAACCGCACTCGAGCTGATCGCTGGTGCGGACGTGTTCCTCTCGAACATCCGCGCTGGGGCACTTGAACGACTCGGCCTGGACTACGCCACGTTGTCCGAGAAGTTCCCCAAGCTGATCTACGCCCACATAAGTGGGTTTGGGCGCGAGGGTCCTGACGCAGACAGAGCAGCGTTTGACATCGCAGCCTTTTGGGCCCGATCCGGCATTGCCAGTCTGCTCACCGCACCCGACCAGTCGCCCCCGTTCCAGCGCGGCGGCATGGGCGACCACAACACCGGCCTGGCCGCTGCTGGTGCAGTCAGTGCTGCATTGTTCGAGCGAACCAAGTCGGGTCAAGGCCAACTGGTCTCAACATCGTTGTTCCGCGAGGGCATGTACACGATCGGCTTTGATCTGAACACCAAGCTGATGTGGGGCACCGACATTGGCAACAACGATCGCCGGTTCGCGCCAAGCCCCACGGCGAACAACTATCAACTGGCCGATAACCGTCGTATCTGGGTCATTGGTGTAGACGTTCATCGTCACTGGCCATCATTATGCCGCGTCGCTGGGTTGCCCGAACTCATCGACGACGAACGGTTCGCCACCCCACGCGTCCGCCAGGCCAATGCGGGCAAACTCATCAGCATGTTCGATGCTGCATTCGCAACAATGGACATGGCTGCCGTCGAGCGAGCTGGCGACGAAGAGCCCGACTTCTTCTGGGCGCCCATCAACAGCCTGGACGACTTGCTCGTTGATCCACAGTTCCTGGCATCAGGTGCTCTCGTCGAGGTACCCGACGAACCTGGGTCCGTCACCACGACCACCATGGTCGCCACTCCGGTCGACTACTCACGAACAGTTGTGCAGCCGCGCATGCTGGCGCCAGAACTTGGCCAACACAGCGACGAAATTCGAGACGAATTACGACAACGAGACGGCGCCTGAAAAAGAGCACCAAAAACGAGAAGCGAGGCGTGTCACCAAGATGGCACGCCTCGCTATTTTCGCAAATTCAGATAGTGCAAATTCAGGTGGTATGAGTCAGCCCCCACCGGTTTGACCGCTACTGAGCCGCAACGAGCGCTTCCCATACGGCCTGCGGGGTACATGGCATATCGATATGTGTCACGCCAAGATGGCTGACCGCATCGATAACCGCATTGTGTAGTGCCGGTGTTGAACCGATAGTTCCGGACTCGCCAATGCCCTTGGCACCCAGTGGGTTGCGGGGTGACGGTGTCTCGGTGTTCGACACTTCGAAACTTGGAAGCTCCGACGCTGCCGGCACTAGGTAGTCCATGAGGTTGGCGTTCTGGGGGTTACCCAGCTCGTCGTAGGAAATGTGTTCGTACAAGACTTGGGCTGCGCCCTGGGCTATACCGCCATGCTGCTGACCATTGACCATCATGGGGCTCAGGATCGTGCCGCAGTCGTCGACAGCGATATGGCGCAACATCTTCACGCCACCTGTCTCGGTGTCCACCTCGACGACCGACACGTGAGCGCCGAATGGGTACGTTGCTGACTGACCATCGAAGTCGTGCTCGTATGCCAGACCCGGCTCCATACCTTCGGGCAGTTTCGAAGTGTCATTAGATGCTGTCGCCAGCTCAGCCCATGACAGCGCTGACGTCGGCACACCGGCAACGGCCAAACCGGTGCCGTTGGTCTCGATGTCGTCGACACTTGCTTCAAGCAGGTGCGACGCCAGAGTCTTGGCCTTTTCGAGCACCTTTTGAGATCCGATCAGGATGCCAGAACCAGCGGTCTGGAGCGACCGAGAGCCAGCCGTTCCTGCGCCACGAGCGACCGTGTCTGTGTCACTGTCGAAGAAGTTGACCTCTTGCATAGGCACACCTAAGACATCTTCGATGATCGTCGAGAATGCCGTATCGTGGCCCTGGCCGTGCACGCTTGTACCCGCGTAGATATTGACATCACCGTTATCGGTGATTTCAACCTTGGTGTATTCGACGTGCAGACCAAGTGGCGCAGTGACCTCGACATAAGCACTCACGCCAATGCCAAGCTGCTTGCTGTCGCCCGACGCTCGTCGTTCTTCTTGCTGTGCTCGTAGATCGCTGTAACCAGATGCCTCGAGAGCAGCATCGAGTGCCTTCTCGTATTCGCCGCTGTCATAGTCCGCGCCGGTCGTGGTGACCAGCGGGAAGTCTTCAGGCTGAAGGAAGTTCATGCGGCGGAGCTCGGCCGGGTCGATTCCCATCTCAGCGGCAGCTATGTCGAGCACTCGCTCGATGAGCTGCGTGGCTTCGGGGCGCCCAGCGCCTCGGTACGCACCAATCGTGGTGGTGTTGGTCATCACACTTGTGCCGTTGAATTTAACCTTGGGCACGTCGTACACCGCTGGTGCGAGCAATTGGGTAAGCATCGGCAACACTGCGCCGAGTGCAGGATACGCCCCAGCATCCGCGGTGACCTTTGCGTCCATACCGACGATCTTGCCGTCATTGGTCAGACCGAGCTTGCACTCCATAACCATGGCGCGTCCATGCATCATGGCAACCATGTTTTCAGATCGAAGCTCAGCCCACTTGCATGGGACACCAAGCTGAAGAGCTGCGTACCCAGCGAGCAGGTATTCGACGTAGAAGCCTGACTTGGGTCCGAAACCACCACCAACCCACGGGGTCACACAACGAACGTTTTCGGTTTCGAGGCCAAGAAGCTGCGCCATCGGCTCTTGGAGACTATGCGGGCCCTGGTTTGAACACCACAGTGTCAGACCCCCGGCTGGTTCGTTCGGGATTGCAACGGCGCCGTTAGGTTCTATCGGTGCGCCAGCCAGACGCTGCGTGAGCATCTTGACCGAGGCGACATGATCAGCACCTTCGAGTGGATCAATGTCGATTGGTGCGCCGTCTTCGCCCAACGGGAAGTTGGTCACGAAACACACATTGCTCTCTGCATCGTCAAAGATCGGCGGCGCTGCTGCGGCTGATTCGATGTCGATTACCACATCGATTGGTTCGATGTCGGCCCATACCTGTTCGGCTGCGTCGGCAGCTTGAGTCTGGGTCTCGGCAACGATCATGGCGATGATGTCACCAACGAAACGGACCTTGCCCTTGGCGAGCGCCGGACGGTTCAGATTGGGCGGCATCATCGCAAACAGCGGCACCGTCGGCAGGTCCGTGTTATCGGACGTGTAGACACCGAGCACGCCAGGCATGCCAACAGCATCTTCGATATTAATCGAGGTGATCGTGCCATGAGCGATGTTTGATCGCACGAACACAATCGATTTGGTCTCGAGCTTCATGTCATCGATGTAGTCGTTGACGCCGTACAAAAGCCCCGGGTCTTCTTTGCGAAGAACCGAATTGCCAAGAATCGAACCAGCAGTAGCCACTCGTATTACTCCCAATGTGGATGAACTACGGCAAACTTAGCCTGTATCGGCGGCCCGCGCCGTATCTGCCACGATAGAAAAGGGCAGTTTCCCAGGCACACTGTTTATGTGCAGGTCCAGCTCATGTTTCGCCGACGCCATCCGCTTGCCGCAGCACTAGTCGCCCTGGCGATTCTGACCACCTCATGCAGCGCCGGCAGTCGCCCCACCGTCACCGGTGATCAGCTACCCAACCCTTCTGTGACTACCGACGTTGGCGCTGTCGAACCCGTCCCCGCAGCGCTGAACGCTGCGACGCCAGCCCCCGATGGCTATGGCCTGGGCGACACATCCGAAGCGGCGGCACTGGTACCGGAACAGGTCGAGCGACTAGTCCTGGAGGTACTCCAAACGTTCCCCCATGACCCGACCGCGTTCACACAAGGGCTCGAGCTACACGACGGGGTCTTCCTGGAAAGCACCGGTTCCCGAGGAATCGGTGGCATCGAAGTGCCAAGCACACTTCGCCGAGTCGATCCAGTCACCGGCGAAGTGGAACAACTCATCACGTTGGACCAGCAGTACTTTGGCGAAGGCCTGACCAAGGTAGGAAACCAGCTGATCCAGCTCACCTGGCAGCAAAACACTGCGTTCTACTGGGATGCCAAAACCTTTGAGTTGAACAAGGAAGTCAATTACAACGGCGAGGGCTGGGGCCTCTGTTATGACGGAAGCCGCCTCGTCATGACCAATGGCACCGTCCCTGGACTGACCTTCCGAGACCCGGTCTCGTTCGAAGCGACCGGACAAGTAACCGTCACCTTCAACGGTCAAGAGGTGTTCAACTTAAATGAGATCGAGTGCGTCAACGGTTTCGTCTGGGCCAATATCTGGCAGACCGACCTCATTGTGCGTATCGATCCTTCCACGGGCGTTGTCAATGGCTTCGTCGATGCGGTAGAGCTCGGCGGTTCCATTGGAAAAGGCAACGCTGTGCTCAATGGCATCGCCTGGGACGAATCAACTCAGTCGTTCTATCTGACCGGCAAGCTGTGGCCCACCATGTTTCGCGTGAACTTCGTACCCGCAGCGACAGGCTGACCGCCATGCCGAATGCGCTGATCACCGGGATCAACGGCCAAGACGGCTCTTACCTCGCCGAACTCCTGCTCGAAAAGGGTTACAACGTGTTCGGCCTAGTACGTAGTACGAGCACCGGCGGCAACGAGCGCCTGGCACACATAGCCGATGACTTAACACTGTTAACTGGCGATCTACTCGACCAGAGTTCCCTAGTCGATGCACTTCGCTCCAGCGAAGCCGACGAGGTCTACAACCTCGCAGCGCAGTCCCACGTGCATACCAGCTTCCAGCAACCAGTCTTCACCGCACAAGTGAATGGGCTAGGTGTTACCCGGCTACTCGATGCAATTCGGAATGTGAACCCGTCGACGCGCTTCTACCAAGCCTCAACGGGTGAAATTTTCGGGATGGCCAGCGAGACGCCACAGACCGAGCGCACTCCGATGTATCCGCGCAGCCCGTACGCCGTCGCCAAGGTCTACGCCCATTGGATGACAATCAACTACCGCGAGGGCCACGGCCTGCACGCCTCAGCGGGAATTCTCTTTAATCATGAAAGCCCTCGACGAGGCTCCGAATTCGTAACTCGCAAGATCAGCCACGCCGTCGCAATGATCAAACACGGCCGAGCCGACGAGCTACGGCTCGGCAATCTCGATGCTCGGCGCGATTGGGGTTTCGCTGGCGACTTTGTCAACGCCATGTGGCTGATGTTGCAACAGGAAAGCCCCGACGATTTCATCATCGCCACCGGCCAGACACACTCAGTACGAGACTTCTGCACATTGGCCTTCGAACATGTTGGTTTGGACTACCGTGACCATGTTGTGCACGACTCGTCTTATCTGCGTCCAACCGAGGTTGGCGCTCTCGTCGGCGACGGGTCAAAGGCACACAAAGTCCTCGGTTGGGTACCAAAAGTCGGCTTCGAAGACTTGGTCACGATGATGGTCGACGCAGACATGGCTCTCGTTGAAACGTCGGACCGAGCCTAGAACTATGGCCGTTGCGGGCATCGACCGATGGCGAGGCGGATGGATCGTTGCCGAGCTCGACGACACCGAACTAACACTTTGGGCAACGGCACGGATCGAGTCAGCTTGTGAACGGCTCGCCCATCATGAAGCCGTCACTATCGACATGCCCATTGCGCTGGCCCCGCACGGCACCCGCGAAGCTGAATCCTTGATGCGCTCTGCACTCGGAGCGTCGGCGCGGTCAGTCTTCACGAGCCCAACGCGATCCGCATCGCTAGCAGTCTCGCAGAGTGACGCCACCGAGATCAATCGTGCCAATGGTGGACCCGGCATTTCGGCGCAAGCCTTCGGGCTATTCGCCAGTATTCGCGAGCTGCGCACGGCGCTCACCGGGCCCCGCTTCGAACATTGGTGGGAAACACACCCCGAGACGGCCTTTGCACTGATGAATGACGAGGTGCCGATGGCCTCCAAGAAGTCTGCTGTTGGTGTTGGGCAACGACTCGTGCATCTTCGCAGCCATCTGCCTCTTCTCGACGATGTTCTCCTTACTTCGCCCGAGAAGGTGCCAGTCGACGACGTTCTCGATGCGATCGCTGCTGCATGGTCAGCCCGTCGAATCGCCACAGGTATCGCAACGATCTATGGCCCCCCAGGGCGCGACGACGAAGGTTTCGCTTTCGGAATTCGAATCTGATGGCCGTAACGCGAGCGGGCCTTGGGACTGGGGACGCCGCCCTGGCTGCATAGGGTTCGACGGGCCGTCGTTGCTTTCGGATCCGACTGACCCCGTAGCCATAACGCTGCACCCGGAACAATCGCCTCCGTTCCGAGCAGCTAGAGCATCTAGAGCTTTACCTGTGTGGTCGATGTAGGCGACTCGGCAAAGGTCCTCAGAACGTCCGTGATCGATTCGTGTTGATTCCCCATATCGAGCGGTCTCGCATCAGCGTCGTCGCCTGTCCCATAATGGATGGGTCCTTGGCCGCGCGTCGACCGGCCGAGCAGCGTCCGGATGATCCGCTAAACGGCTTGGGACCGCCGTTGGCGTGCTGCCTCGTAGGTGATGATCGTTCCGGCCATAGCCACGTTCAACGATTCGGTACGGCCTGACATCGGCACCGACAACCATTCGTCGATCAACTCGTCATACGCCTCGTCAAGCCCATGTGCCTCGCTACCTAATACAAGAGCAACCGGGCCGGTCAGGTCTGCTTCGTCGCAGGCCGTGGCGTTGGTCATGCGGGTTCCATAACGCACGGTTCCCGTTGCGGCGAGCGCCTGCAGGCCGGCCGCCACGTCGCGTTCCACGATTACAGGGACCCAGAACAATGCTCCGGCGGAGGCTCTAATGACCTTTGGTGCAAACGCGTCAGCTGTATCGCCGAGACAGACGACGGCATCAAAGCCGGCAGCGACCGCAGAGCGTGCCAACGTGCCGACGTTGCCCGGGTCATTTACATCGACGGCCACCAGCAGCGACGCCCCTTGGGGTAGCTGATCCCAGGTGGCATTAGGGAGCTTGACCTCGGCCACCACCGGCTGAGGGGAACTGGTCGAAGCAATGCGCTCGATGCCCCGCGAGCTGACTCGAGTCAGTTCAACATCGTCGGCGTCAAGTGCCGCTCGGATGTCGGCGGGCAGGTCCCAGTCAGCATCGCCATAGACCTCGAAAACGATTAGATCAGAAGCCAGTACTTCCGCAACAAGCTTGACGCCTTCGACGACGAACCGCCCAGCCTCATGCCGGGCCCGTCGGTCACGGGCCAAGGCACGAAGTCGGGCGACTTCGGCGTTTCTAGGTGAGAGCGGTTCTTGCATGACCACCGTCAGCCTTTGTTGCAGATATGAGTAGTGCGAACAGACATCACCGGCCGCCGAGCAAGGAAAGCCGGAGCGCAGTGAACAGCGACTACCCTTATGCTTCGACCTTTTCGGCTGCCGTTGCGGCGACATCGATAAGGGCCTTGAAGGCCTGTGGGTCACGTACTGCCATATCGGCGAGAACCTTGCGGTCCACCTCGACTTCCGCCAGCTTCAGGCCATGCATGAATCGGCTATAGGTCGTGTCGTGCATACGGCATCCAGCATTGATGCGCTGGATCCACAGACGGCGAAACTCACCCTTGCGAGCCTTGCGGTCGCGGAAGGCATAGTTCCCGCTGTGCATGACCTGCTCATTGGCAGCCCGGAATGAACGGCTCTTGTTGCCGTAATAGCCACTGGCCTTAGCCAGGACCTTTTTACGCTTCTTACGTGCGTGTACTGCTCTTTTTACGCGTGCCATGACGAGTCCTCTTTCTTTCCGGTGCGATCAGCGCTTGCCGAGGGCGCGCTTGATGTTCTTGGCATCGCCATCGGCGACAAGGGCTGGAGAGCGAAGCTGACGCTTGCGCTTTGGAGCCTTCTTTTCAAGAATGTGGCCTTTGTTAGCTTGGCGGCGCTTAATCTTGCCGCTGCCAGTCATCTTGAAGCGCTTGGCAGCGCCCTTATGTGTCTTCATCTTCGGCATGTCACTACCTCGACCGTGTGGTGCTGGTCAGTGTGTCTAGTAAATGTCTACGGGTGGGACTACTGCTGGGTATTCTGGTATTCGGTTTCGGGGTGGAATCGGATTTCGCCAGCAAATGCCGGTTATTCCTCTTCGGTTGTATCGCCCTCAGAAGTTTCTACTTCTATGTCTAGGACGACTGCTTCTGCTTCAACAGCCGAAGCTGCTACTTCTGTCGCCGGGACGACTGCTTCTGCTTCAACAGCCGAAGTTGCGACAGATGCCGCTTCTTCTTTTGCTAAATCGTCAGCTGCTTTCGCGACAGCGAACTGCTTTTCTCGGTCAGGTACAAGCACCATGACCATGTTTCGACCGTCGAGCTTGGGATAAATCTCGATCTTTGAAATGTCGTCTGCGTGTTCGGCGACCTGATCAAGAATTTTGCGGCCTAGTTCGGGATGCTGCATTTCGCGACCCCGGAACATGATCGTAATTTTGACTCGGTTGCCTTCGCCTAAGAACTGCTTGACCTTGCGGGTCTTCGTATCGAAATCGCCGACCCCGATTTTCGGGCGGTACTTCATTTCCTTGACCTGAACGGTCGTGGACTTCTTGCGCGAAGCTTTGTCTCTTTGCTTTGCCTCATAGACCGCTTTACCGTGGTCCATGATCTTGCACACTGGTGGATTCGCCTTGTCAGCGACTTCTACCAGGTCAAGACCAGCCTGCTGTGCGCGGGCAAGGGCTTGCGGGAGCGGAACAATTCCGACCTGTTCACCGTCAGCGCCGACTAGTCGGACCTCACGGGCACGAATCTTTTCATTGATTCGTGGTTCGGAATTGATTGGGGCAGCTATTGCAGATCACTCACGTAAGCGATGATTCCTCCGTTGCGATGGATAAAAACCTGGCAAGCCAGGTGCTGACTTGGTGAGCCACAGGCTAAAGGGCGGACCGAACCAGCATCAAAACAACAGGGCTAATGCCCGGAAGAACTGCATCTGGGACCCGGAACGCCTTGACCGGCGACAGGGTGGAACACTCTCGTGCCCACTTCATCAAGTTGTGCGAGTCTAAGGCTAGTCGGTCCAACGTCAATACCCACCTTGAACAGACCTACTGCCCTTACCTCCTCGCTGGGAGGCCTACCCACCGGCTCAATTATCCCCGCCTTGTCCGCCCCAGCAGCTGCCAGAACCACGCCTGCATCGGCGAGAAGCACGCAGGCAATTCCCGTCGACTCCCGACGCACCTAGGCCAGCCATGCGAAGATTTCGAACCGCCGGAAGCAACTCAACTATCTGCATCCGTTTGGCTTTCGTCTTATTTGCCGCAAACGTCTTTACCGTCTCCGGTAACTTGAGCATCGCCGAGCCAAACCTCAAGTCCTGACTTCATCGCTTAGCCCCCGCCTCTGGATGAGCCCGCAAATGCATGTATGTGTGGTCAGGCGGTATCAGCTATTTCTGATTGCAGCCCGAGGTCGGCTATTGACTTCTCTCGCATCTCGGCCTTGCGGATCTTGCCGGTAACAGTCATGGGAAAATCGTTCACAAACGAGATGTATCGTGGAATTTTGAAGTGAGCGATCTTGCCCTTGCAGAACGCCTTAACATCGTCCTCGGTCAAGGTCTGGCCGTCTGCGAGCTGAACCCAAGCCATGATCTCTTCGCCGTACTTCAGGTCGGGCAAACCAATCACCTGAGCGTCAGCAATCGCCGGATGGGTATACAGGAACTCTTCGATCTCGCGGGGGTAGACGTTTTCGCCACCACGAATGATCATGTCCTTGATTCGACCGACGATGTTCACATAGCCCTCATCATCCATGATCGCTAGGTCGCCGGAATGCATCCAGCCGTCAGCATCGATGGCTTCGGCCGTCTTCTCGGCATCGTTCCAATAGCCGTTCATCACGTGGAAGCCCCGTGTGCAGTACTCACCCTCGGTTCCCCGCTCCACGGTTTCGCCGGTCTCGGGGTTAACAATCTTGGCTTCGACATGCGGCAGTACCTGGCCAACGGTTGTCACCCGGACCTCGACCGAGTCGGTGGTGCGAGTCTGGGTGGACACCGGCGAGGTTTCTGTCTGGCCATAGGCAATCGTGACCTGGCTCATATGCATATCGTCGATCACCTGTCGCATGACCTCGATCGGGCAAGGCGACCCAGCCATGATCCCGGTGCGCAGCGACGACAGATCCCTGGTACCCAAGTCCGTGTGGCCGAGCTCGGCGATAAACATGGTCGGCACGCCGTAGAGCGAGGTGCAGCGCTCGGCCTCGACTACCCGCAGCACTGCTGCAGGATCAAATGTCGGACATGGGATAACCATGGTCGCGCCGAATACCGCACAGCACAGATTTCCCATGACCATGCCGAAGCAGTGGTAAAAGGGAACCGGGATAGCGACTCGATCAGTCTCGTCGTAGTCACACATCATGCCGACGAATTTGGCATCGTTCAGGATCGCTCGGTGGCTCAGCGTCGCGCCTTTAGGGAAGCCTGTCGTACCTGACGTGTACTGGATGTTGATGTCATCGTTCTGGCTCAACGACGCCATACGGGCGCTGAGATCCTGACCCGAAACAGACTCGCCGGCTGCTAGAAGATCGGCCCAGTCATTGGTATCGAAGTACACCACACATGTTAGGTCTGGGCAATTTGGACGGACCTGCTCGACCATGTCTTGATAGGCTGACGTCAGGTACTCACTGCGTGTCACCAGCATCTTGCAGCCGGATTGATTCATCGCATATTCGAGTTCGCTAGTGCGATAGGCAGGGTTAATATTGACCTGAATGGCCCCGATCTTGGCCGTCGCGAACTGTACATAGACCCACTCGGCGTAGTTCGGACTCCACATGCCGACACGGTCGCCCTGACCAATGCCATACGCCATCAGTCCTTTCGCGACAGCGTTAACGGAGGCATTGAACTCGTTCCAGGTCTGACGAATTCCCTGATGATCAACCACCAGTGCTTCACGATCGCCAAAACGTGCGACTATCTCTTCAAGATTGTCGCCGATCGTTTGCTCGATCAACGGCACCTCTGTCGAGCCTGCGTCAATTGCCCATGTCATGAAACAACTCCCTTGCTGAGTCCGAACCTGAATGTTAGATCAGGATCCAACCCACGATGGTGGAGGCCTCAGACCACCGTTCGAGAGATGTCGGAAGTTGGCTTGCAGCGCTGCTCGCCGAACCATTCGCCCGGCTCAATCCGTAGATATGCCATCAGGCCCATGAGCGACGCGTCATAGTTCACTCGCCAACCAGAAAAGTCGATCCACGCTTGGTCGAGATCGGGTTTGAGCGGAATGCCAACGGCACGCATTTCACGACACAGCTGGTCGAACGTGGTGCGCTGCATCGAGAACTCATCACCGGGTTGCGGATCGGCTGGCCGGTCGACCTCGAACGTATCTGCGAGGTTGCCGAGCGTCACAAAACCTGAGCGGAGACAAAGCGCTGCTCGCGGCGAAGCATCAACATCGATCGTGGACTGCATCAGAGCCGCTGCATCGAGCACGACGCCCGCGGTCTGCAACCATGAGCGGCCGTACCTCGCTGACCGAAAGAACGAAAGCGATGTGTGGGTGCTGTGGGTCTCCTCGATCTCAAGAAACCAGTGCTCCCACTCGGCCCAGACTGGATCCATCTCTTCGAGCCAGCCGATCCGGTTGCTGCGATGCAAGAACGTCACCGGATGTGCAGGGCGCCCGGCACGCACCTCAAGCCGGGCCACAGCAATCTCACGGTCGAGGTAGGCCGAATAGATCGTGGGTAGATAGCTGATGACAAGGCCGACCAAACCCAATCCAATAAGCGCCTCGATCACCACGAGTACCAGCGTGAACGGTTCATCGGCCGTGCGAATGCCCAAGGTGGTCAGTGATGATCCGCTCAGAACAAACGCGTTGACAGGACCCCGAATGCCTTGCCCCCAATAAACCAACGCAAACCCGGTCGTGATGTGAAGAGCCCACACGAAGGACAACGTGATGAGCCCAAATGGAGCCAACCGCGAATCGAACGTATTGCGGGTCTCGGGGTCTCGGAATAACCGATGTGCTGTCTTTGAGAGCAGTCCGATGAACTTGTAGTGATACCGGGTGATCCGAGGCCGCTCTGCTCGAGGCACCACAACGGTCAATAGGGCAGACCACAAAGTCCCGATCACGAGCATGCCCCCGAAAATTTGGACCAGGATCTCGACTACCGTGCGCACGGACCGAGACTACTGCCCGGAAAAGCGAAGATCTGACCGGCGGCCCAAAAGACGGATCTTCTGATTAGTTCTATTGTTCGTCACGGTTCAACAAGGTGCCGATTAATGGATCCCCCGCATGAGGCTTGCTTCGTGCCGGGCGCTGCTTGCTTCGGGCGCCTGATCGAGCAATAACACCTTCGCGTCTGCACTTCGGGTGCGGACGAAGTACCCGCTGTCTCTGGCCCAGATCAATCAACGATCAAATCGAGGTCAACCATCAGATCGTGTGCTACCGCTTCGAGCGCCGCCCGAAGCGCTTCCAGGTCACTCCCGTCGCGCAACTCAAGGACCGCATTGGCAATGAAGAGATTGCCTCCTTGAGGCGCTGGCGCCACTGATGTCTCCAGCTCCTCAATGCTGATGTTCTGCATCGCCAGCACATGGGAAATTTCGTGAACGATGCCAGGGTGATCCTGGCCGATCAATTCCAACACCACCTGAGACGCCGTTCCCGACGTTTCGGTTGCGGTCGCTCGCTCTGCGGTAATAGCCAGCAGTCCCTGGGTTTCAATCGCTCCGAGCTCATCAAGCATGGCCTCGACCGAGCTGTCAGGCACCTGGACCAGCACGATGCCAGCGAACTTGCCAGCTAGCTCAGTGAGATGACTGCGGTCCCAGTTCCCGCCGTGCAAAGCAACAACGCCGGCAACAGCATCCACCAGTCCAGCCTGGTCGTCACCAATGAGTGTGATCACCACAGATGCCATGTTCGAGATCGTAGTGCTGGGCCGGCACGGCCTGCCCGGCGACCGTTCCGAATAGCAAGACACATGTTCGAGCTTATGGTGTGCGCTACAAGGCGTCAGCAATTACAAGAGCGACCTACGCATGTGAGAAGCAGCCGGTTGGAGAAAACCGTCCGAGCCGGTGGCATCGTGTTGATCGATTTTTGGGCCGACTGGTGCGGCCCTTACAAGTCATTCACACCGCCCTGTACAACCATTTCTGAGCACTATCCCGAGTAATTTTCGCCAAAGTTAACACCGAGTAGGCGCAACAGCTTTCCGGTCAACTCGACATCCATTCAATCCGAGCGATCACGACTTTTCGCCGCAGCATCGGGCTGCTCTCCCAGCCCGATGCTGCGGGTGAGCATGATCTGACCAAACTCGTTTCCCAGATCCAAGAGCTCGATATGGAAGAGATTCCCAAAGAGACCGCGGCCCATGCCAACGACCACTGCGAGCAGGGCAATCCGGCGAGCCGCTCAATCGCTAGGGAGCTGACCCACGACCTAGCCGTGCGCTGATCCTTTACAAGCAATCAGACGCAAGGACAATTCGGCAGTAGCCAAACACCGGATCAATTCGAGGGGTTCTCGGGTGGTTCGATGACACCTTTTTGGCTCGTGATTCGCTGGTAGACCTCGGGCCGCCGATAACGGTCAAAGTTGAAAAGTGTTTCCTTGAAGTCTTTGCACTTATCGAGATCGCAACGAGCCGTGATGACTTCGTCGCCAGTGGTTGTCGCCTGAGCCACGATCTGTCCGCTTGGGGCAATGATGCATGACTGGGCCAGCGACTCGACGCCTGCCTCGACACCGCCCTTTGCTACGCCAACAACCCAGGTTCCGTTCTGGTAGGCACCAGCCTGCATGCACAACTGATTGTGGAAACCCTGCAGCGCGTTCTGTCCAGGATCTGGCGCGTAGTGAATGGGCGTGTTGTAGCCAATCAGGATCAACTCGACACCTTGCAAGCCCATCTCGCGGTAGGTCTCTGGCCAGCGACGATCGTTACACGTAGCCATGCCAACAATGCCATCGAAGGCCCGATGGACACCAAACCCTTCGTTGGACTCTTCGAAGTAGCGACGCTCGAGATGCTGAAACGGGCGCCAAGGCTCGTCGTCTTCGTGCCCGGGAATGTGGACCTTGCGGTACTTGCCAACAATGGTGCCGTCACGTTCGACAAGCACCGTCGTGTTGAAGCGGTGTTGCAACCCATCGGCACCTGGTTCGGTGAGTTCGGCATAACCGAGCGCAAACCCGATGCCCAAGCGCTTCGCTTCATCGAACAGCGGCTGTGTCGCCGGACTTGGCATCGATGTCTCGTAGTAGTGGTCGTGTCCCGCCAGATCCTCGGTGTACCACCGCGGAAAGAACGTCGTCAGTGCCAATTCGGGAAACACGACCAATTTACAGTTACTGCTGACCGCCTGATGAAGCATGGCGATCAGGCGTTCGACGACCGACTCGCGCGAATGGTCTTTCTCGATTGGCCCGAGTTGCGCAGCAGCGATGGTGATGTAACGACTCATGTGGAAGCCTCGGTTTGCGTAGAGGAGTAGAGCGGGTTGCCCTGCTCGGAATCGAGCAGCATCTGGACCAGCGTCATACTTTCCGGGTCGGCCAAACCGGTATCGCCCCTACTATCGACGATCCTGCCGCCTTCGAGCAAGAAGCCCTGCCCCTCGCGTCCGGCAAAGAGCTCAGGGTCTGAGTACAGCCTGGGTTTGATCATGGCTGGGTCGCCCTCTTCAGGGCAGAAGGTCAAACAGTTGCCACACTCGTTGCACAGCTCAGTGAAGAGCAAGTACTGCTGACGACCCTCCATACCATCAAGACTCTTGATGCTGAAGAATGCATCGTTCGGGCAAACCGTGACACAAAAATTGCACGCCACACAACCGAACATTTCGAGGTCGTTATCGACAACGCGCGGCAACTTCTCATTGCCGGACAAGTGATAATCATCGATGCCAGCACCACGGATGAAAGCCACGTGCCGAGCGGCCGACGTGTCGTACCCGTCAGCGACAGCTTGCTGCTGACGGGCTGCTTTCCATCCGACAAGATCAGTATGACCGCTGGCAGCAATCTCTTTCGTCAGAGCTTTCAGCATTGGCGCCAGGCGCCCGTATCCACCCGGCTTAAGCAGATCGGAGCAGACCGTTGCTGGGTTCACGCCCATGGCGATTGAGTCAGCCAGATTGTCCTTGGTTATCCCTGCAGAGAAGCTGACCATAATATCGCCGTCGTGGCCGGGGATATTGAGCCTGCCAGGTAGTGCTTCGGCCAAGCGTTGCAGCAGTGTCGATGCGAGCACGTGCAACGGTGGCCCAGAGAGATACATCGTGTCTTCCGGCATCCATTGCTTGACGTTGTCGACCACGAGTGTGTTCGTGAGTTTGATACCAAACAGCCGACCGCGGTCCTTTGCGTACTGATTGAGTTCCTCGATAAGTTCGATACCACGAGCGAACTGCAAGTCAGCCGTAAATGCAGCCTCTTGGACCGTGACATCGCTATAGCCCAGTTCGTCGTTCACGATGCCAGCGACGGTCTCATACCCAAGCAACGTCGGATTGAGCTTTACGATGACATCGAGGTCGTGTTCGTCGATCAAGTGTTGGGTGATCGACTCGATCTCTTCGGGAGGACAACCGTGAAACGTCGACAATGTCAATGTGGTTGAGATCTGGGGATTGAAGTCCAGGTCTGTGAAGCGAGCCCATGACCCTGTGAGTTCTGAACGGAGTACCTCAATCTCTGAGGATGCGTCCTTCATGCCGCGAATGAAAGACGAGACTTTGTCCGACGAGATTCCAGCAAGGTCGTAACCGACCGACATGTCGAACACATGTGGGCCAGGGTCCGAGCCGATGTATTCGGCGAGCGGTTCCCACTGGCGCAAAATTTCGATCAGCATCGAGGCCTTGACGTACTCAGTCAGGCTCTGCGGCACGAGCAGTTCTTGGCTCCATTCGATGTTGTAACCAATGGTCTGCATATCAATACATGGGCGCTGGACTACCAATTCGTCAAGGACCTGAACCGTCTTCAGTTCGAACAGGCGTGATCCGCCAAGCCATGACAAAACGATGTTCTCGGCGAGTTGACTATGCGGACCTGCTGCAGGCCCAATTGGCGTGGCGCATGGCCGGCCCAGAAACTCAAAGCTCAGGTCGACGTTTTCATCTGGCTTCCAGATGCGTGCGTTGGGCAGGTCAAAGAGCTTCTTACGAGTAGCCCACTCGTGCTCGATGCGGCCCAGAAGAGTCGCTAATGACATCGGCGTGAGCGGCGGGGTCTCCTCGCCTACGCCTGCGGTGTGTTGATCAGCCATAGATTTAATGCCTTCATTCGGGTTTCCTGCTTTGCGAGACACATATGACGTTGCATTCGTCCAACTGCGGGCTGAAAAGCGTTGCAGCGAAACCTGAGAGGCCCGTATCGCTGCTGCATTCTGGCATGGGATGGGCTGTTTTGGGCTTCTTCTGCTAGTAACCCAGCCCAGATCGGCGGGAGGAACATCGCCAGGTCTTCCCGCACGGTCCGGTTTTCTTGAGCTAACGCCGAGTTAAGGGAACGACACCGGTCCGGCGGGCCAACCAACCGGCCAAAATAATGGGCTACCGGGGCCAGCGACATAACCCGACACTACAGCCAGCACTTAACGAAAAGTGAAGCTATGACTTTTGGCAGGCAACCCTTCCTCGGTTCGTTAGACCAAAGCTCGGGGGCGGTAGACCAAAGCTCGGGAGTAGTAGTCTGAACAGATGAGCCAAGGGCGTCTAGAGATACTTGTCGAACCGTTCAAAGAAGACGACCCAGGGCCCCATGTCATGGCCGTGTTCGAAATTTTGGCGCAGACAGATTTCGTCGTGGATCTTGGTCCGTTCTCAACTACCGCAGAGGGACCAATCGATGAACTCATTTCAATTGTCCAACTGCTGACTCAGGCTGCCTTCAATGCTGGGGCCACCAGTACCCAAGCCCGACTCGAGCGCCTATGAGCGACTCAACCAACGAATTCCTTTCGACGTTGCGGCCAATCGTCGAAAGCTTGGGAGCCAGCGTTGTTGCCCCCCGATCGTCCAGAAAGGGTGACGAGCCTGTCGTTTGGCAGGGCGAAACCGTTGCGTACTTGCGCCCCAACGAACTTCACGGCGCTCTTGAACGAGCTGTGTCTGCGGTCGAGCGCGAAGTCGGAACTCGACTCGGAGAAATGAAGCGCGCAGAAAAGCAGATGGCGATCCGCCGACTCGACGAACGAGGCGCATTCCTGGTGCGCGGCGCGGCTGAAGACGTCGCCGGTTGGATGGGCGTCAGCAAGGTAACCATCTATAGCTATCTCAATGCGATCGAGCGCGCCGACTCCGAGTAACTGCTACGCCTCACTGACGGTGACTACCCGCTTCGGATGGACAATAACGCTCACGTCGCGTCCGACTCGTCGCTCTCAGCAACAGCACTAGAGCAGGCTTCGGCTACTCGCGTAGCGAGGTTTTATCGAATGGTCTAATTATCGACAACGACGAGATGCCGCGCCTTCTTGCCGCGCTGCAGCAACAAAAATCGTCCGTCGATCAGGGCGCCCGATCCGACATGGTCAACGTCGGTCTTGGTGCCGTTCAAACTGATCTGGTTCTCGCCGATCTTGCGGCGAGCATCACCACGCGACGAACACAAACCACTAGACACAAGCAGCCCAATGAGGTTCTGCTCCTCGTCTAGTGCCGCCGTTGCAACGATGGTCTCCGGCACTATGCCTCGAAGCGACTCAGCCATCTCGCCAGTTAGCTCGTTGCCGCCGAATAGAGCGTCAGCCGCCAGGTTTGACTGGCGCACCGCTGCATCCCCATGGATGATCGTCAGTGCCTCGTCGGCCAACCTGCGTTGCGCCATGCGCTGGTCCGGTGCGCTGTCGTGTTCGGCCATGAGCAAGTGGATCTCGTCGACCGGCAACAGCGTGAACCACAGCAGCATGCGTTCCACATCGGCATCGGGGACCCGAAGAAAGTACTGATGGATCTCGTACGGCAACGTGCGATCCGCCGTGAGCCAGATGGCGCCGTCGGCGGTCTTTCCGAACTTGGCTCCGTCGCTACGAGTCAGTAGCGGCCAGGTCAGAGCGAACGCCTGGCCCTGTGAGCGCTTGCGGACAAGATCGGTTCCCGCAGTGATGTTGCCCCATTGGTCGCTGCCGCCCATTTGCATGATGCAGTTCTTGTTCTCGTAAAGCCACCAGAAATCAAACGCCTGCAACAGCATGTAGCTGAATTCAGTGAACGAGATGCCGTTCTCGCTCTCGAGGCGACTCTTCACCGAGTCCTTGGCCATCATCTGGTTCACCGTCACATGCTTGCCAACATCGCGAAGGAAGTCGATCACGCCGACTGGCCCTGTCCAGTCGAAGTTGTTGACCATCTCAGCGGCGTTCTCTGCGCCACTGTCAAAATCGAGAAAACGGCGCAGTACCCCCGAAATCCCCTTCAAGTTATGCGCCAGTGTTTCCTCATCGAGCAAGTTGCGCTCTTCGGAGCGGCCACCGGGGTCGCCCACCATGCCGGTAGACCCACCAACCAAGGCAATTGGCTTGTGACCTGCGAGCTGCATGCGGCGAAGCGCCATGATCGGAACCAGGTTGCCCAAGTGTAACGAATCAGCTGTTGGATCGAAGCCCACATACACCGTGATCATTCCCGCTTGTAGCGCTTCGGCAAGCGCCTCACGTTCAGTCGTGTCATGGATCAGGCCTCGAGCTTCGAACTCGGCCAGCGCGTCAGTTGTCACGTGACCGATGGTATTCCAAACACCACCGCTTCCAAGGCGAATAGTCCAGCTTCGTTCCGCTCTACGCCGAACCAACCGTGTGCCGTTTCAGTCGAACCCGCCATGTCAGCGGCTGCGAACGTTGTCTGAGACGCGCCTCATGCTATGCCACATCACCATCGCTCAGGATTCAGTCAACCCGCCGCCGCGTCGAGCCCCCAACCGTGCACACTGGTACTGATGGACAAATCGACGAACGACCATGTGCCAAAACACGACCATGATTCGCTCGAGTCGCTCCCCACAGGATGGCGATGGTCGTTGCCGCGGGTCCTCGGCTTTGCTGGGTTCTTGGCCATGTTGCTGTTCTGGATCTGGGCATTCGCCAACCGTGACAGCATCGCCCACCCTGATACCTTCGACGACCCCATCTACGTCGTAGCCGCCGAGAGCGTATGTGCCCCTCGTCAAGCCAACATCGCCGACCTCCCACTCCCCACCGCAGCGAAGAGCGCCGTCGAACGGGGCAAGCTACTCGAACTTGGAACCAGCCAACTCGAACTCATGGTCACCGAACTTGGCCAACTAACCCCGCCAACAGACCCGAAAGGCGCCGATGGCGTCCGCCAATGGCTCAAGGACTATGAGCTGTTCTTGAACGACCGCCGTGTCTACGCCGAGGTCTTGGCCACCGGCGAAGATCCGCCCTTTCTTATTAGCGGCAACGATCAAGGCGTGCGCGTAACCGACTTGTTGACGACCTTTGCCGAAGTCAACGAGATGTTCAGCTGCGCCCCCAGCGGCGACGTATAGCGGCATCTGCTCGCAACCACCGCTTCGCTCCGCCTATTCGGTTCAGCAGTTGCATACGTCGTACTCATCGGAGTGCGAGTTCTAGGCGACGAAAGCCTGGCCTCTTAACGGGCGGCGACCTCATCGCGCAACTCGCGCTTGAGGATCTTGCCACTTGCGTTTCGAGGTAGCGACTCGGTCACGACCGTGATGAGCGACGGCACCTTGAACTTAGCGACTCGTTCTGCCAGGAACTCTTGCAGCACCGAGGCGGCAAGAGTCTCACCGGCCTTGACCATCACGTGACAGGCCAGTTCTTCGCCGAGGCGGTCGTGAGGCACGCCATACACCGCTGCCTCGTACACCGCCGGGTGCTCATAAATGGCTGCTTCCACTTCAATGCAGTAAATATTCTCGCCGCCACGTAGAACCATGTCTTTTGCCCGGTCACTCACATAGACGAACCCATCGTCGTCGACACGGCCAATATCACCCGACCGAAGCCAGCCATCTTGCATCGTCTCGGCCGTGGCCTCGGGCCGATTCCAATACTCAGAGATCAGCATCGGGCCGCTGAACCAGATCTCGCCGGTCTCGCCGGCGGGCAACACATTGCCTTCGACATCGGTGACCCGCACGTCCATAATCGGCACACATTTGCCTGTCGACGTGGGGTTCTCGACGAACATCGTTCCCGCGTTCTGCGGCCCGTAGGCGTTGGTTTCGGTCATGCCGTAGCCCAACCCTGGTCGCCCGTTGGGGAAGTTGTCTTCGATGCGCTGCACCAACTCGGGCGGCATCGGAGCTCCACCGCCACCAACGGACTTAAGCGAAGACGTGTCGCTCGAGGCGAAACTCGGTGATTCGAGCAAATCCCAGCTCATGGTCGGTACACCAACGAAGTTGGTAACGCGTTCGGCTTCGATGAGTTCTAGTGCGCGCTCGGGATCCCAGCGATGTGTCATCACGAGCTTGGCGCCGTTCACGAACGACCCGAGCATCACCGGAACGAGACCGGTGACATGAAACAACGGGACGCACAGCATGAACACCGGTGCGCCAGCAGGGTCAGCAGCATTGCCATCGGCCGGTTCGGTGAGCCCGCCCACCGCAGCTCGCGCTGCGAAAGCAAGAAGGGCGTTGAGTACAGCGCGGTGCGTTGACACAGCTCCCTTAGGACGGCCGGTGGTACCCGACGTGTACAGAATAGAGACGTTGTCCTCGGGTGCAATGTCAACGACTGGCATCGTTGCACCCTCGGTGAAGGCGTCTTCGAGTCGAGCGACGCCAGCGGGCAGGTCGCCTGTCGAGCGCACGGCAACCAGCATCACCTCGGAACCCTCGCCTTCGAGAATACGAGTCAGCCGTTCGCCGTCGGCCAGCACAACAACTGATCCCGAGTCTTTGATCGCAAACTGCAACTCTTCGCGGAGCCACCAGGCATTCAGCGGCACGGCAACAGCGCCAACCGAGACGATCGCTACATAGGCCGCAATCCACTCGGGGTAATTGCGCATCGCCAAACTGACACGATCCCCCTTAGCCACGCCCCATGTATTGACAAGTGCATCGCCGATTTTTGCGGCCAGATCAAGCACCTGCGGCATCGTCCAGCGCTCGTCTTCATAGACGATGAACTCGCCTTCGCGAGCCGATGCCAATTGAAACAGCGCGGTGATATTCGGCGGGGCGCCGACGAACACTTTGGTAGCCACACCGCGAACATCGGTTTCTGTGATCTCGAACATCGTGCCCGGCGCGCATACCGCTGCACATGCCTCGTCGTAGGTCATCGGCATGTGTCGATCTCTCGCAGTCAAGTTTGGCTTCTACAGAAACGCGAGTGTCGCCGATGTCACCACCATCAGCAACCTTATGGTCCTGCCAATTAAGCCCGAGAGCCTTCAAGTTGCGAAAGCAGCTGTCCTGGAAGAGGAACAGCACCATCTACTAGACGCTCCGATACTGATTTCAACCCCTCGTAGCGAAAACGCCCGAGCATCGCTGCCCGAGCGCTGAGCTAGCCCAGGTTTGCAGCCACTTCGAAACCAGCCTTTGCCATCCGCCGCAGCCCGTCGTCAACATCGAAATCAAGAAGTTCGGCCTCGGTAACCCAACGCAAGGCCTGGCTTTCGTGGTTGCCCTCTGGTTCAGATCCAGCAGGTGCTATCACCAGGTAGCGAACGTCTAGGTGTAGGTGCGCATCCTCTTTCGGCGGGTCGACGCGATGGATGTCGACGTCGATAGCTGGGATCACGACGCGAAGCCCGCTGATACCGGTCTCTTCTTCAGCCTCACGCAGGGCGACATGTGCCAGGTTGGTGTCGCCGTCTGCGTGGCCACCAGGCTGAAGCCAACGTTGCAGCTTGGTATGGAAGAGCAGCAGACACATCATGCGACTGGAATCAACGACAAAGGCTGACCCTGTGAGATGACCAGGCCTACAGGTTCGTACCGCTATGTCAGCATGCTCGTCGATCAGGTCCAAAATCTGTTGGCGGTCAAGGTCGAAGCCCGCACCGATGGCATCCTGCAGAAGCTGTCGAGCCACGCCTCGATCATCACTGGTTACCAGCGCGACGGAATCTGCAGCAAGGGCAAATGGCGATGGAGTCACCCGATCAAACTATCTTCAGTGCATGCGTCATCAGCTACGACCCGGCGATCTTCACCCATTCACAAACTTCGACATCCCACACCTGTTACAGAGGCAAGCCGAGGTGCGGGGCGACCACCCCTTTCTTGTCTGGGAGCCGTTCGAAGGCGACCGACGGGTCTGGAGCTATGCCGAGTTCGTGGATGCGACGCGTCGAGTTGCCGCCGGGTTAGTGGCCCGTGGCGTAAAGCTAGGCGACCGAGTACTCGTGCATCTGGACAATTGCCCAGAGAGCATCTTCAGCTGGTTCGCCTGCTCGATCGTTGGCGCTTCGGCCGTCACCACCAACGCTCGCTCTGTCGCTGATGAGTTGGCCTACTACGCGGACAACGCCGAGGTTGTCGGTGCAATCACCCAACCGCGTTTCGCCGAACTTGTGCAAGCCAGCACCGACCCAGGGTTCTTGATCGTGACCGAAACCGACAACGGAGTGCCACCTGGGGCTGGTACCACTCCATCCGCCACCGATTCATTCGAGCGACTGTTCGAGAGTCAACCCATGGATCTACGTGCTCCTGACCCTCATCTGAACTTCAGCGTGCAGTTCACATCCGGTACGACCTCACGACCCAAAGGCGTGGTCTGGAACCATGCAAATGCCCTGTGGGGTGCGCGTATGTGTGCCCGCAACGAACACCTCAACGCTGACGACGTACACCTGACCCACCTGCCGTTGTTCCACACGAACGCCCAGGCCTACTCGGTGCTGTCTTCACTATGGGCGGGCGCGACCGTCGTTGCGCAACCTCGGTTCTCTGTGTCCCGTTTTTGGGATGTGTCCTTACGTAACCGATGCACCTGGACTTCGATCGTGCCGTTCTGCGCCAAAGCGTTGATGGCTCGCAACGAACCCGTCCCCGATCACCAGTACCGACTCTGGGGCGGCGGCGCCCAGCTACCGATGTGGGACGACTACTTCGGCGTGAAGACCATCTCGTGGTGGGGCATGACTGAGACCATCACCCAACCAATCGTCAGCGATCCAACGATTAGGTCAACGCCAATCTCGATGGGGCGACCCTCTCCTGCCTATGAGATCTCCGTGCGCCATGACGACGGCACTCCGGTCGGGCCAAACGAAACCGGTGGCCTATTCGTCCGAGGCATCACCGGGCTGTCGTTGTTCAAGGAATACCTAAACAATCCCGAAGCGACCGAGTCCTCATTTGACGATAACGGCTTCCTGATCACCGGTGATCGCGTCAAACTACTGCCCAGCGGCGATCTACAGTTCGGCGATCGCGACAAGGACATGCTTAAGGTCGGAGGCGAAAACGTCGCCGCGTCAGAGATCGAACGGGTCGTTAGCTCGGTCGCTGGCGTCGCTGAATGCGCGGTCGTGGCGAAGCGGGATCCCATGCTCGACGAGGTCCCGGTTGTGTTCGTGCTTCCACCTGCCAATTCCACCGTAGACATTCAGCAACTGAGCGCTGACGTGCTGGCTAAATGCCAGGCCGCACTCGCTGACTTCAAGGTACCCCGCGAAATACGCGTGGTCGACGAGCTTCCACGATCCACCCTGGACAAGATTGCGAAGGCCAAACTTCGTGAGCTAGCAAACGAGTAACGATGAGATCACTGAGGACAACATGATGGAGCAGAACGAGATCGAAGACGCAGCAATGTTCCTGCTGCATCTGCGGACCCAACGCGATCAGGTCGCAGGGCTACCAGGCGAGCTAACGCCGAAAACCCTCGACGATGCGTACAACATCCAAGACGCAACCCACCGATTCGCCGGTTGGCCTATTGGCATGCTCAAGGTCGGCTGCACCAGTGTGGTTGCACAAGAGGCCTTAGGTATTCCTCACCCGATTGGGGGACGTGTGCCATCCGATGGGGTCTTCGAATCCGGCTCGATTGTGCCCCGTGACTTCGTGGCCAGCGAGCCACTCCTCGAATGTGAGATAGCGATGCGGTTCGGCCCTGGCGGCGTTGTCGACGCCATCGCTCCGGCCATCGAACTCGTGAACGCCAGGTACCGCGATACCTCGAAGGTCTCAGGCGCCAGCATCATCGCGGACAACTCAGCGGGCTGCGGTGCAATTCGAGGGGCTGCGATTTCTCTGGCCGAGGTCGATGACCTCGATGCCTTAGAGATAGCGTTGCACAACGACAACGGTGAAATTGCTTCGGGTACCACTCGAGCCCTCGTCGACGGGCCCCAGGGTTCGGTCGACTGGGCCTTGGCCCATGAAACCAGTCGAGGCCGAGACGTCGTTGCGGGAACCTGGATCATCACCGGCACATGCACTGGCCTGACTCCCACCCAGTGGGGTACGAGTTATACCGCTGACTTCGGCCCCCTGGGCAGCGTGAACTTTACTCTCGGCGACTGACCTGCAGCCGGAGTTGAACAGTGCTGCCGGCTCAGTCGGCAGCGGCTCCCGTTGTCAAATACTGCCACAGCCCAGGTTTTGCGCCTTGGGCTTCCATCTGCTGCTTCGCCCCGAGGATGGCGCGGCCAGCCTCGGTCTCGTGCTGGAACCAGCGCGTTGCTTCGAAGGCCGACGGCGTGTGTTCGGCGAGTGAGACAGCCGCTGCCTCGTAATAGCCGCGGATGTCCTGCACCACGCGAGCAGGAATGCCCGGGATGCCAGCCTCTTTCCACGCAGCGCCGTCGGCCACAGCTGCAAAGGTCGCAATCGCTGCCGGGACCTGATCTGGCCCCATTAACCGGAAGGCGCCCATCCGCTCGCCAAAGCGCGCAATGGTGCGGTCATACGCAGGCCGCAAGGCGCGAGCTTCGACAACCGCAGGATGGTCATCGCTCTCGGCTCGAGGCGGCATCGGACAAGACAAGACCTCGGATTGGTCAGAAATCACGTCGGGAAAGACTTCGATGCCATGTTCGGTGCGTTGCAGCATGGCAAAGGCGTGAGCGAGGACACGATGCTGGAATTTAGTGTCACCGGGCTTACCGAGTGGTCGGCCCAATGGGAAGTCACAGAACAGACCCCGTGGAGGCGCAGCGCTCTCAAGCTGGCCCTTGACCGAGCCGAGTGTGATCGTTGCTAGACCGCTGGCTTCAAGAACATGGGCCAGCGTGCTCACGGCACGCGTGCAAAGCGGTCAAACCGGTGTGAGTAGCACCACGTCGACGCCAGCGTCGAGCAGGGTCTTCGCACCTTCAGGTCCGCTGTCGAGACGGATCCCTTCGAGCTCGAACTGATTACCGGCATAAGCCAGATGCACTTCGGACACCGCTCCAATAGTGCCGTCAGCCGCCAACTCGTTGAGCCGATCGATGGGGAAAACAACGTTGTAGTCAATACCGAAACCAACCTGATCGATGTCTTGGCTCCAGTGTCCTAGTCGGTAATCGGTTCGTTTCGGGTCGAGCTTACGAAAGCTGGTGTCGCGAGGGTCAAAGCCTGGCTGCTCAGGATGATGAAGCGCTGCTGAAGTCAGGATGGCGACCGTTGACTCGGCGAGCGGTTTTGGCGTTGTGAAGGCCGCATTCTCGAAGATGGCCGGCTCCAGGCCGTCCATGAGCTCTTTGACACGGTCGCTCGAAGGCTTCGACGGGTTCATAGAACGAAGTTACCTCGCTCGTCGAGCCGACACGAATCTTGGTATCAGCCCTTTCGCAGCGGTCCTGAACTCAGCGCTATGTCGGCGGCGATCTTACTCACCAGACCGTTGCCCTTTGCCTAATCGCCATCCACGACGCTGGCGGGATTAACGGACAGCTAGACAACGGGAACGACCTCCGAAATCGTTCGAATCAGGCGCTCTGTTCAAGTCGCTTACCAGCGCAGCCTCAACGTCACGGTCCGTACCCCGTGCGACGGTCAGCCGCGACGTGACAGCGCGATCAGTCTGAGAGGGCGATGCGGACTCGCTTGTTGCCTTTGCCCTTGGACTCGGTCTTGGTGATCGTAAAGGTGCCCACGTCTGCGGTGCTGGCAACGTGCGTGCCACCATCAGCCTGCTTGTCAAGGCCAACAATGTCGATGACCCGGATGGTCGAGACCGACGCCGGGATCATGTTGACCTTGGTACGGATGAGGTCGGCGTCCTCGACGGCAGTCGAGCGGTCAAGGAACGAGACTTCGATAGGCCGGGCGGCAGCAATTTCTGTATTGACTGCCGATTCGATCGTCTGTTTGAAACCCTCCGGAAGCGGATCGAACTCAAAGTCCATCCGTCCCGAAAGCGGTTCCATATTTCCCCCGGTGACTGCCTTGCCGTATTCGTTCCAAATCACGCCGCAGAGCAGGTGCATGGCGGTATGGGTCCGCATGAGCTGATGACGCCGCTCCCATTCGATGGCCGCCGTGACAACATCGCCGACTGCCGGCAAAACGCCATCGCCCGCACAGCTGTGCCACACGATCCCGCCGTCACGTTTCACACCGGTTACCGCACTAACCCCGGTCGGCCCTGAGATGGTGCCATGGTCAGCGGGCTGTCCGCCACCTTGCACGTAGAACACCGTCTGGTCCAGCGCCACCCGGGCGCCGTCGACATCAACATCGACCACCGTTGCTTGGCATGTGCGCATGTAGGCATCTTCGAGATACAGCAGCTCTGTCATTCGATCATCGTAGATTCCTAACCGGCCCGACCGCACGATCAGATGATCATGCGACGGCGGTTGCTCGCACAGATAGAGGTCCGGTACGTTGCCGGGTTGATGCATGTGAGCGAATACGACGCCAGAGCACTGCGCCGGGTGCTGGATCAGTCTCCGCTTGTGGCCGTCGAAGGACCCAGCGCCGCTGTTGCCGTGGTATTTCGATCTGGGGCATCTGGCACCGAGCTGCTATTCATCCAACGCGCTACCAAGGACACCGATCCGTGGTCGGGGCATATGGCATTTCCAGGAGGCCGGACCGATCCAGAAGACGCCGACTCGCATGCAACTGCGGAACGCGAAACATCAGAGGAAGTGGACCTCGACCTGAAGACGGTTGACCGACTCGGTTCGCTGCAGGACCTCGTTCCAGGTCGCCATCTTCAGGTCGTCCATGCTCAGGCGTATTGGCTCGATGGTGAACGTCCCAAACTCTCCGCGAATTACGAGGTCGCCGACACGGTGTGGGTCCCGTTGTCAGATCTTGCTGACCACGCTCGCTATATCGATTACTACTACGAAGCTAGTAATTCTAGCTGGCCAGGAATTCAGCTCGATACGCAGTCGCAGGTCGTGTGGGGACTGACCCTGCGATTCTTGGCGGACTTGTTCACCCGTTTAGAAACACCATTCATAGAGATCCTCCCGTGGCCGAAGGGCTAGTGCAACCACACGATGCTGGCTGGCTCGTCTAGACACGGCTCTCGCTGTTCGACGCGATCTTTCGAAGGCGTCGGCTCGGACAGCCGCAGCAACTTCACTAGCCGGTGTGGCCGTGAACCATCCCGCTGGCGCTCACGACTTTGCCCGCCATAGTCAGTTGGCGATTGTGAACGCGTCACCGTCGAAGCTGTCGATGGTGACGAAATCCTCGACCGGGTTCCGGCGCAACTTGGTGAGCTGCTTAACCGGCACGCCGATTGGCAACATTGCAGCGATGGCGTAGTTGCTGGGTAGCCCCAGCACTTGCTGCGCCTGAGCTTCCTTGTCGGCGAGGTACGTCGTAAGAACGCCTCCAAGACCTTCGTTGCGCGCCGCCATCAAAATGTTCCAAACCAATGGATAGATCGATGCACCACTAATGACCCCGACGCGTTCCAAGTATTTGTCGAAGCTGGCAACGACCGAGAGGTCAACAGCAACGACGAGAACGACGGGAGCGTCGACCATTCCCTGCACTCCCGGGAATGTCACTGGGCCATCGTTAGCTCGCAGCGCTGGCTCGTCAACAGATGTTGGATTAATCGAGTTCCAAGGTGCTTCGCCTGCGGCAACCTGGGCCATATAAATATCAGTGCCCTCCCGCACCAGCGGCACCAACTGACGACGGACGTCCTTGTCCTTAACCACGATGACATGCTGGCCCTGGCGATTACCACCGTTGGGCGCAAAGCGAGCGTTGTCCAAAATGCGGTGCAGCGTGTCATCGCTCACCGAGTCGTCAGTCCATTCGCGGCAGGCAAATGTCGTTCGCATCACGTCGTATAGATCCATCACGTTCTCCCTAGCGCCCTGTCGGTGCGACTGACCGTGAGAATAGCTCCCTCCAGCTCAGCTGCGAACTCTGTGTGGTCGGCCGACCCGTACGCCAACACCTGGAGTCCAGTGAACGAGGGGATCTGTATCTGTTGCAGCGAACCCAGCGGCACCCATCAGCCCGTCGTCTAGGTGCGTCAGATCGCCGTGATGAAGCAACCAAGGATCGTGCGTTATGGGCGCGTACAACGTATGCCCGAAGAAGGTCGAGTAAAGACCCCAGCGAGCTGTCAGGAACCGCTCGAGGGCCGAAGGCTCACCGATCGCATCTCCGGCGGTGACGTCGACATCGCAGCGAATATTTTTAGGGCCGGGCCACTTCCGCTTAGATCTATATCTCCATGCCGGACCAACGTTCTCCGCTGTCATCTCCGCCCAGTAGTAGGGCAATCCATAGGTCGCTCGTGCAACCGCTGTCGCCGACAAACGGCCAGCTTCCAGTGAGCAGAACCAGACGCCCGGCGTGCCGTCGGGACCCCGCACATAGGTGCGCACGTTCGTCTCCGGAAACTGGCCTTCACGAGGGATCGGTATTTGGCCTGGGAGCTGCACCTCCATTTCGAATGGCACCAAACCCACCCACGCGGCGCCGTCAAATGTGTCAACAGTTAGCCCGTGGGGCAGGATCGCTTGGACCTGTTCTGGGTCGAATTGCCAATGCAGGAACGTCAGGTTAAGCCAGCGCATGTGCATGACTTCGAAACGCACTTCGTGCGGAGGTTCGAGTGGATGGTCCAACGCGTCGGTCATGGAATCTTGTTTATCGCGTCGGGGCCCCGGTGCCGAGTGGAACGGGTGTGACGTTGGACGTGCCGAAAAGTGCGTACGACAGGCCGGACCATCAACTCGCTAGCTACGTACTTCCTCGAGTTACGCTCGATGGCGATCCCGCCATTGACTAACGGCCCAGTGCGGCCGAGCGCATATGTTCAGCAAGCGTGTCGACCGTGTCGTGGGCGTTGAGCCCGCTGCTCGATGGCATGACATAGACGGGCCGACCGCCGACCGCCTCGGGCTGCCAACCCCGTTGTGCCTTGCGGTTAACAGCGGCACGCCATCCAGCAAGGCCAACCATGCAGATCGTCTGCGGCCTGAGCCATTCGGCGAGTCTTGCGAGACGTTCGTAACCTGCGCGATATTCAGCCTTGTCGAGTTCGTCGGCGCGTCGGGTGGAGCGCTTGACCATGTCGGTCATGCCCATGCCATGAGCTGCCAGAGCGTGGACAGGGTCGCGATCCTTGGTCACCAGTCCTGACTGAATTGCCGCAGGCCAGAACCGGTTCCCGGCCTTGTGGAAGCCAACGCCGAAGTCAGCCGAACTGGGACTGGGGTTCAAGCCGCAGATAAGCAGCTTCATATCGGCGCCTACATAGTCGGGAAGTGTCCAACGTTTCGTGATCGGCGCAATGATCTGGCCGATGCCAACTTCGGATTCCCATGTAATGAATTCGCCGGCCTCGAAACCGGCGCCCTCGAGTGTCTGCCGCAGAAGGGCCTGCGGCCAGAGCGAGAATGCCCCTCGGGGAAACGGAGTGTCATCCGGTTGCCAAGCCTCATCATCACCCTCAAACGCCCACAAGTATCCGGTGGCAGCTGTCTGCATGACGCGGTGCAGTTCGGCGAGAGCCATCGGTACCTCGGTACGCGGTAAATGGACCAGGATTCGAGAAGCCCACACTCCTCCTATGGACTCTCGTGCGAACGGCAATCGATGCAAGTCAGCTTGTATGACAGCGCCATGATCATCTGTCAAATGACCCAACTCGAGCGGCAGGTCAATACCGACTGCTGGCTCCAGCAGAGTCAGGGTCCGCCCCGACCCGCAACCAAGGTCAACGATGATTCCTTCAGCTTCAGCTCGTAACTTTTTGACCAATTCGACCTGCTGGGGCGTCGTATCCAACGTCCGCCGATCAATACCGGCGTCATAGCTCTCACGGGTCGTCTTGTCGCACTCGCCTCGCGTCACATATCTAGTGTGACACAGCCCATCCGTTCGCAGCTCAGGGTCTGGGCCGACACAGGCCCCAACCAAAAACACCCCAAACGCCCAGGTCTCGACAAGCCCGACCAGACGCAGCGGTCTGCCCGTGCGCTGTTACGACTCTCTTCTCAGGCGTTGTAATGGGCGAGGGCGCAGTGCGCACCGGCAACCCAGGAGCCACTTTATGCTGAAGGTGTCGCTCTACGAGTGCATCTGGGCTTGGCTCCACAATCATGGTTAGTACAGGTTGGCCTTGAGTTCTTCTAGCGCAGCGGTGGCCGCTTCGAGTTGAACCGCGACAGGTCCTGGGCCAGATGCTCCGGGGCTAGAACGCAGCGTTATGCCGACACCAGGGGCAAGCAACGCGGCCGCATCGGCACCTAGATGTTCCGCGTCGGTGGTGACTTCAGCAAGTGTTCGTCCACTGTCGATCGACTCGCGCACGACGTTTGCGACCACCGCGTGGGCGTCGCGAAACGGCATACCGGCGCGCACGAGAAAGTCAGCCAAGTCGGTCGCTCCAGCAGCGGACTCGTCAGCGGCTTGGGCCATGGCCGCGGTGCGGAAGGTGGCCGTGGCGATCATGCCAGTTACCGCAACAAGGCCGGCGGCGATCTGGTCGATTGCGTCGAACAAGCCTTCCTTATCTTCTTGTAGATCACGGTTGTACGAAAGCGGCAAACCCTTAAGCGTTGCCAGCAAGCCGGTCAGGTTGCCGATCAATCGCCCGCCTTTACCGCGGGCAAGTTCAGCAATATCAGGGTTCTTCTTCTGCGGCATCATCGACGAACCCGTCGCGTAACCATCGTCGACCGTGACAAAACCAAACTCTTCGCTGGACCAGAGAACGAACTCCTCACCAATGCGCGATAAATGGATACCAATCATGGTCAATGCATACAGAGCATCGGCCACGTAATCACGATCGCTCACCACATCGAGTGAATTCTGGAATCGCGAAGCGAAACCAAGGTCTTTGGCAGTGCCGTCAGGGTCCAACGGCAACGTGCTGCCAGCCAACGCTCCAGCGCCCAGTGGCGATACATCCGCAGCGACCCGGGCAGCCATCAACCGGGTGACATCACGTCGAAATGTCCAGAAGTGGGCCAGTAAATGATGCGACAACAGCACGGGTTGCGCCCGTTGCAAATGGGTGTATCCGGGAAGATACGCTCCGCCAGCTTCAACAGAACGGTCATACAAAACCTGTTCCAGGTCCACCACTAGGCCAGTGATCATCGCCATGTGGTCCTTAACGAAAAGCCGTAGATCGGTGGCCACCTGATCGTTCCGGCTCCGCCCGGTGTGTAACCGGGCCCCAGCGGTGCCCGCGATTTCTGTGACTCGCCGTTCGACTGCGGTGTGAATATCTTCGTCGCTGGGAACGAACACGAAGTCGCCCGACGTCAACTCTGCCTCGACCTCATCGAGTGCAATCAACACCGCTTCGGCATCAGCTTCGGTCAGCAGGTCAACGCGTGCGAGACCGCGCACATGTGCCCGCGAGCCCATGATGTCGTACTTGGCGAGCCGCTGGTCATACGACAAGCTCACCGTGTATTTCAGCAGTGCTTCGCTCGGCCCCGACGCAAAACGTCCATGCCAGAGCGTGTTCGACTCTTCGGTCATCGGAGGTCCCGTCGGGCGAGGTTGCGGAGGCGCAGTGCATTGAGCTTGATGAAGCCAGCAGCGTCGGCCTGGTCATAGGTGCCGCCGTCGTCCTCGAAAGTGGCGATCTTCTCGTCGAACAGGGTGTCTGCAGACGTGCGTCCCACGACCATGACGTTGCCCTTGTAAAGCTTGAGCGTGACGGTGCCATTAACTCGAGCTTGGCTGTAGTCGATCGCTGCTTGCAGCATGTGCCGTTCAGGGGCCCACCAGAAACCGTTATAAATCAGCTTTGCGTAACGCGGCATGAGTTCATCTTTGAGATGCGCAACTTCGCGGTCCAAACAGATCGACTCGATGGCACGGTGACCAGTCAGCATGATCGTGCCACCCGGTGTCTCATAGGCACCGCGGGACTTCATTCCAACAAAGCGATTCTCCACCATGTCTAGGCGACCTATCCCGTGGATACCGCCGAGGCGGTTTAGCTCGGCCAGCATCGTTGCTGGCGACAATGTCTTGCCATCGAGGGATGCCGGGTCGCCGTTCTCGTACCCGATTTCTATGTACTGACCTTCATTCGGAGCGAACTCAGGTGAACTCGACCAGCGCCACATCTCCGACGGAGGTTCATTCGCAGGGTCTTCAAGCGGGCCGCCTTCGTAGCTGATGTGCAGCAAGTTGGCGTCCTGCGAAAAGGGCGACTTTGCGCCGCGGGTCTTTTCGATGGGGATGTTGTGCTTGTCCGCATACGCCAGCAAAGTCTCGCGGCCCCCCAAATCCCATTCACGCCACGGGGCGATGACCTTGATATCGGGCTCCAGCGCATAGGCACCAAGTTCGAAACGCACCTGGTCGTTGCCCTTGCCGGTCGCACCGTGACTAATGGCATCAGCGCCGGTCTCACGAGCAATCTCAATGAGTCGCTTGGCAATCAGCGGCCGAGCGATCGAGGTGCCGAGTAGATACACGCCTTCATAGATGGCGTTGGCTCGGAACATGGGGTATACGAAGTCGCGCACGAACTCTTCGCGCAGATCATCGATGTATATCTCTTTCACACCCATGGCCTCTGCCTTGGCGCGTGCTGGATCGAGTTCTTCGCCCTGGCCAAGATCGGCCGTGAAGGTCACCACTTCGCAGCCGTATTCGAGCTCGAGCCATTTCAAGATGACCGAGGTGTCGAGGCCACCTGAATAGGCCAGTACCACCTTTTTAATATCGGCATGGTTGTCGCCGGCGCTGGTTACGTCAGACATAGGAGATGCGTTCTTTCGAGTAAGAGGTTGCTGGGGAGTTCTTGTGGGTGCGCTAGCCGAGGTCTGCATAGCTGCGGAAGAGTTCAGCGACCGATTCGCCGGTGAAACCTTGGGCCGCCACGACGAAGAGGGTGTCGTCGCCTGCGACCGTACCGAGAACTTCGTCGAGACCGGACCTGTCGATTGCCGATGCAACAACGTGGGCGCTTCCGACGAGAGTGCGCAGCACAATCATGTTGCCGGAGCTGTCAACGCCCACGACCCACTCAGAAAATATGCGTCGGAGATGACCGGCCGGCACCACCTGTTCGTGCGGGTGATCTGGAATGGCATACGCGCTAGCTCCGCCGGGCATGCGGACTTTGATGGCGCTCAGGTCCTCGAGATCGCGCGACACCGTGGCCTGAGTCGCTGTAAAGCCCTGCTCGGCCAGATGGTCAACAATCTGTTCCTGGCTGGTGATGGCTTCAGCCTGTAACAGATCTGCAATAACCTGCTGGCGTTGGGCTTTGGATGCACGACTCATGACCGCGCCTCGACCCGGCCAGCATGTATTTGTGAGCCGGCGACACGAATAGTCACGCCGACAGCTTCACAAACCTCCTGCGCCATCATCTGTTCAAGACACGGTCGAGTACGGCGATACCTTGTTCGATCTCGGCAAAGGTGATGGTGAGCGGAGGAGCGATACGCAACGCTGTCGGGGTCACACCGTTCAGGATCAGACCGGCGTGCAGGCACGCGTTGGCGACCTCGCCCGCGGTGCGACCGTCGAGCACCGCCGGGTCGACCTCAGCTGCGATGAGCATGCCGCGACCTCGAGTGCTGACAACTCCGTTGATGGCCATCAGTTTGTCGCGCAACGCATCACCAACGGTGTTCGCCAGCGACGGAGCATCGATCGACTTCATAATTTCAAGCGTTGCTAGCGCTGCGGACGCGGCCAGTGGCTGACCGCCAAACGTCGTTGCATGGTCGCCAGGCTTGAAGGAGGCAGCGACGTCGTTGCGTGCCCAGATAGCACCAATGGGCATGCCATTGCCAAGTGCCTTGGCGATGGAGATGGCGTCAGGCTCGATGCCGTAATGCTGGTGAGCGAACCAGGCTCCCGTGCGAGCCAGGCCAGTCTGAACCTCATCGAACATCAACAAAATACCGCGTTCTGTGCACAGTTCGCGGACGGCCGGGAAGTACGAAGGGTCTACCTCGTTGATGCCGCCTTCGCCCTGGATCGGCTCGAGCAGCACTGCCGCCACGGTGTCGTCCAGACCCTTCTCTAGAGCATCAATGTCGTTGTAGGCGACATGACGGAATCCCTCGGGTAAAGGCTGGAAGGCCTCGTGCTTTTCAGGTTGACCAGTGGCGTGCAGCGTGGCCAGGGTCCGACCGTGGAAGGACCGCATTGCGGACACGACAACATGGCGGCCGCGACCACCGTGCCTGCGGGCAAGCTTGATAAGCGCCTCGTTGGCCTCGCCGCCTGAGTTGCAGAAGAAAACTTTTCCTGCGGGGCCGCCAACGAGTTCGTCGATAATCCGAGCGACCTTCCATTGTGGCTCGGTCGCAAACAGGTTGCTCACGTGCAGCAGTTTCGTCGCCTGCTCAGCAATGGCCTTGGCAACACCTGGGTGGGCGTGACCAAGTGAGGTGACGGCAATACCAGCGAGCCAGTCGATGTACTCCTTGCCGCTTGGGTCATACAGCCGAGAACCTTCGCCGCGCACGAACATGACCTCAGGTGGGCCATAGGTCGACATGATCGGACAGTGGTCCGCATCGGCTGCTACGTGTTGTACGTGGGTATCGGTCATGACTGGTACTTTCTCATCGCTCTAGGAAACGGGTTGGTTCTCATTGGCTGGCTCGTTCTCTCGGTTTCTTCTGAGCGGTACCGTCGCCGGGACGAATAATCGTGCCGATGCCAGAGACGGTGAAAATCTCAAGCAGTAGCACGTGTTCGACGGTGCCATTCAGTACATGTGCGGTCTTCACGCCGTTGTCGACGGCGTGCAAGCAGGCCTCGACCTTCGGGATCATCCCGCCAGAAACGGTTTCGGTTCCCACTAGCGGGTGCAACTCATCAGACGACGTTTGGCGAATGAGCGTGTCTGGGTCTTTGGGGTCGCGGCGCAGACCGTCGACATCAGTCAGCATCACCAGTTTGTTCGCCCCCACTGCTGCTGCGATGTGCCCGGCGACGGTGTCGGCATTGATGTTGTACGCCTGACCGGTCTCATCGCTACCGATCGTCGAGATGACCGGAATCAGCCCTTCGGCCTGCAGTTTGTGCACGATGTCGGGGTTGACATCGACCACCTGACCTACGAAACCATGCTCCTTGCTGTGAGGCTTGGCCCGAATCAGTCCGGCGTCTTCACCGGACACGCCAACAGCGAGCGGCCCGTGAATGTTGATGCCGCTGACGATGTCGCGACCGACCTTGCCGGCGAGGACCATCCGAACAACGTCGAGGGTCTCCGCATCGGTCACTCGAAGGCCATCGACGAACTCGGTTTCTTTACCAATCTTCGCAAGCAACGCGCCGATCTGCGGACCGCCACCGTGCACAACAATCGGCTTGATACCTACCGAGTGCATCAACACGATGTCGGCCGCGAACGTGGTAAATAGTTGTGGGTCAATCATGGCGTTGCCGCCGAACTTGACGACAACTGTTGTACCTGCGAACTGCTGGATGTAGGGCAGCGCCTGCGTCAGAATCGACGCTGTCTCTTCAGGAGTGTGGGTAAAAGTCATAATCAGAATTGCCCTCCGGCCAGCACGGCCCCCTCCACGAATAGCCCATGCCCCAGGCGACTGAAACATTGGGCAGAGCTAGCCGAGCCCGAAGACAAAGCCAGCGCCGCAACGCAAGCGGGCAAATAAGGCGTAAGCATCATGACCGGTACCCGGCATTAATCTCGATGTAACCGTGGGTTAGATCGCACGTCCAGATCGATGCAGAACCATCGCCCATACCCATGTCGACTCGAACGACGATCTCGTCCTCTTGCAGGAACATGTTTGCCCGGTCCTCGCTGTAGTCCGGATGGACAATGCCGGCTTCAGTGATCTGTTCTTCGCCGATCCAAATTGCCAGTTTGTCTCGATCAGCGGGTTCGCCCGCCTTGCCAACGGCCATCACGATGCGACCCCAGTTGGCATCTTGCGCTGCCATAGCCGTCTTAACGAGCGGTGAGTCCGCGATTGACCTGGCAACAATCTCGGCTGACTCATCACTTACTGCGCCCTCGACGTGCACTTCAATGAACTTGGTGGCGCCTTCGCCATCGCGCACAATCTGATGCGCCAGATCCAGACACACCTCAAAAACAGCTGAGCTGAAGTCGGCCCAGGCCGGATGGTCCGGGCCGTCGATTGGGTCATTGCCAGCAGCGCCGGTCGAAAACAGCAGGACCGTATCGCTCGTCGAGGTATCACTGTCGACTGTGATGCGGTTGAAGCTCTCGCTGGTCGCGCTGCTGACCGCCAGCTGAAGAGCTTCGGACGTAGCGGCCACATCAGTGAACAAGAAACCAAGCATGGTCGCCATGTTGGGGGCGATCATGCCGCTGCCTTTGGCGATGCCAACCACCTTCCCCGACACGACGGTGCCAGGCACATCAGCAGCTGCACCTTTGCTGAACGTGTCGGTGGTGGTGATGGCCTTGGCCGCCTCGGGCCAAGCAGCCTCATCGCTGGCGACAAGGTGACCGAGTGCAGAGACAAGCTGACCGTCGTCGAGTGGCTCGCCAATCACGCCTGTCGATGCGACATAAATCTGGTCGGCCGGTACGCCAAGCGACGTGCGCAGAGCCTCGACCTCGGCATGCACCGAAGCCGCTCCAGCGGCGCCTGTGAACGCGTTGGCATTGCCAGCGTTACAGACAACGGCGCGTGCAGCGCCAGCGGACAAGATCTGCTTGCACCAATCGACCGGGGCGGATGCACATGCGGACGTAGTGAAGACACCGCCGACTGTGGTCCCTTCGGCCATTACCGCCAAGAAGAGATCAGGGCGACCGCTGTAACGCAGGTTGGCCGCATAGGCATACAACGCCACACCAGGCACGGCAGGAAGGTCGGGGAATGCGGCTGGCGCCAGCGGTGAAACGGCGTTCATGGCATGAGCCCAACTAGTGGAAGGCCAGCGGTCTCGTCGAGACCGGCAACAATGTTCGCCGACTGGATAGCGCCACCCGAAGAACCCTTGCAGAGATTGTCAAGTGCACAGAACACCATCGCTGTCTGCGTCCGCTCGTCGTAGCGAGCAGAAATATGCGCCGTGTTAGAGCCGAGTGTTGCCTTGGTAGTCGGCAGCCGATCACTCACGTGCACAAACGGTTCGTCGGCGTAAAATTCACTGAGTATCGACAGCAGTTCGCCTGCCGATGTTGGGCCGGCCGGCTTCGCGTAACAGGTCGCGAGAATCCCGCGATTCATTGGGGCCAAGTGCGGCGTGAACACGACCTGGGTGCCGAGTGTCTGCTCAATCTCGGGTGTATGTCGGTGGGTCCCAACGGCATAGGCGCTGAAGTCTTCGTCGACAGCGCAGAAGGTGGTGTTCTCTTTGGCCGCACGGCCAGCGCCTGAGACGCCGCTGGCCGCATCGATGATGATGCCAGTATCGACAATCGCCCCCGCTTGTAATAGCGGTGCGAGCGGAAGAACCGCTGCCTGGGGATAACAGCCCGGCACGGCGACGTGCCTCTTGGCCTTGATGTCATCCCGGAACAGTTCGGGCAATCCATACGCGAACCTTTCGATCAGTTCGGGCACCACGTGAGGCACCTCGTACCACTTCTCGTAGACCACGGGATCATTCAGTCTGAAGTCGGCAGAAAGGTCGATCACGTGGTCAACCTCATCGATCAACCCGCCCACGATCTCCTGCGATGCCCGATGCGGTAGGCACGCGAAGACCAGATCAAGTTTCTCAAGGCCGGCATCTTCATGTCGAACGTAGGTCATGTCGCCATACGCGGGCGCCAGGCTCGGGTACAGATCTGCGACCGTGTTTCCCGCCTGGGTATCGCCGGTGACAGCCCGCACATCCATGTTCGGATGGTTCACAAGCAGGCGAAGAAGCTCAGCCCCAGTGAAGCCAGAGGCACCAACGATTCCGACGGACAGCTGTTGAGGCATCGCATGACTATACACCTAAATGTATGAACATGCGAACTCATTTCTTCGAACCGCACGAAAGCTCGAGAGAACGGTGCTGTGCACAAGGTGCGGGCAGCTACACCAGACCTAACGAGAACCATCCCGATGAGCGCCAGCGGGGACGGAGCCGAAACCCTGTCCGAGTCGTTCACGTCTGCAGTCCCATCAAGCACAGAAACAGACCTTGCCGGGCTTTTGAACGCCCGCACACGTGGCGCACATACGATCGTCTCACCAATAATCGAGCTGTCGAGGGCGGTGCGCCACTACGCTCAACAACCGCATGAGCTCATATGAACAGCTAGCGACCAATGCCGTCGCACAGATCGAAGGCGCAGTCGATCTCGACACTCTCGAGGCACTGCGACCAGCGCTGCTTGGCAAGAAGGCACCGGTCTCTCTCGCAAAGAAGGATCTCGGCTCGCTAGAGCCAGATCAACGCAAAGACGCAGGCCAGGCCATCAACGCCGCTCGTCAAACAATCGAGTCGGCGTTTACCACCCGGCACGCTGAACTTGCGAGCGCCGCCCGTGCTGTTGCACTCGAAGCCGAACGTCTCGACCTAACCGAGTTCCAAGCTGACCCCGATGCGGGTCATCTGCACTTGATCACGCAGTCGCGTGACCGACTCGAAGACGTTTTCATCGGCATGGGCTACACCGTGGCCGAAGGGCCCGAGGTCGAAACAGCGTGGTACAACTTCGAAGCACTCAACATCCCTGAATGGCATCCAGCGCGCGGAAGCTTCGACACCATCTTCGTGAACCTGGGTGAGCCCGAAGAAGTCATGCTGCGCTCACACACATCGCCGGTTCAGATCCGCACGATGGAAACTCAAGAACCGCCAATCTACATCATCGCTCCAGGCCGCACGTTCCGTACCGACACCGCCGACGCTACCCACCTGCCTGCATTCAACCAGATCGAAGGCCTGGTCATCGACAAGGGCATCACCATGGGTGACCTGGCCGGCACCATCGACGAGTTCGTTCGAACGTTCTTCGGCGCTGAGGTCAAGACGCGCCTGCGCCCGTCATATTTCCCCTTCACCGAACCGTCGGCCGAGTTCGATATCAGCTTGCCCGACGGCAGCTGGCTTGAGCTTGGCGGCTGCGGCATGGTTCACCCCAATGTGTTGCGCAACTGCGGCATCGACCCAGAGATCTGGCAAGGCTTTGCATTTGGTTTTGGGATCGACCGACTCGCTGTAATGCGCTATCGACTCGATGACATCCGCGAACTCGTGAACAACGACGTCCGCTTCCTACGGCAGTTCTGATGCAGCGCTCTTCGCAATCGCATCTTCTCGGCACGCCGACTGCTCGGCGGACTATCTCTCCGCAGCCACTTCCTCTTCTAACTGAAACGTCCGAGCTCCGGACACTAACGAACACACACCGCTTGTCACCTCTAAAGAGTCCGCAGAGTTGTCTCAGCGAAGCGATGCCACGATTGCGAGAAACACGATGAAGGTTTTGTTGTCCTGGTTGCAGGAATTCGCTCCAGATATTGCTGGTGACCCAGTCGAACTTGGCGAGACGCTAAGCGGCTTGGGGCTGGCTGTCGAAGAGATGACGATCACGGGCCAAGGCCTAGACGGGATCGTGCTGGCCAAGGTGCTTGACCTGTCTCCTCATCCCGACGCCGACAAGATTCAACTCGTGCAGGTCGACGCCGGTAGCGGCGAAGCGCTGCAGGTGTGCTGCGGCGCGTTTAATATGTCGGTCGGCGACCTGATCCCATTTGCCACTATCGGCACGGTCATGCCCAACGGCATGGAGATCGCTCAACGCAAGATGCGCGGTGAGATGTCAAACGGCATGTGCTGTTCGGCCAGCGAGATTGGCCTGGGCCAAGATCACGACGGCATCATGTTGTTGACCGGTCAGACCGACTCCCAACCAGGTGCTCCCATTATTGAAGCTCTCGGCATTACCGAAGACGTCCTGTGGGACCTCGAGGTCAACGCCAACCGGCCCGACGCAATGTCGGTGTCCGGCGTCGCTCGCGATCTAGCCGCCAAACTCGGCGTGCCGTTTACATTCCCGGAGTTCAGCTACACGTCTTCGGGACTCGCCGTGACCGACGAAGCAACGATCGAGATCGTCGACCCAACATTGTGTGGTCGCTTTCTTGCCCGAACCATCCACGACGTCGAAATCGGCACGTCGCCTCGCTGGATCCAGCAACGCCTGATTGCGTTGGGCATGCGCCCGATCAACAGCGTGGTCGACATCAGTAATTACGTAATGCTCGAACTCGGCCAGCCGAATCACACCTATGACCTGGGCTCAGTTCCCGGCGGCCACATTCGTGTACGCCGCGCTAGCGAGGGCGAAAACATCACGACGCTCGATGGCGTCGAGCGTACGCTGCTCCCTGGTGACGGCGTCATTGCTAACCGCGATGATCTCACTATCGGCCTTGCCGGAGTTATGGGCGGCCTTGACTCTGAGATCAGCGACACCACGACCTCAGTACTCCTCGAGTTAGCGTGGTGGGACCCTCCAAGCATCTCACGCACAATCAAGCGCCTGAATCTGCCTAGCGAGGCCGGCACTCGGTATCGCCGTGGCGCCGACTGGGGCGACAACATGCCCCGTGCCCTTGACCGCTTCTGCCAGTTGATCTCCGAGTCTGGCGCTGCCGTCGCGGGTGGCACCATCGACGCTTCCGGCACGACGCCTGACCGCACTCCCCTGCCCGTTCGTATTGCCAAAGTGAACGGCGTACTTGGCACCGACCTCGACGCTCAAACAATGAGCGACCATCTCCGCAGTATCGGCTTCAAAGTCGAAGCCGCCAGCGGAGCGGAGAACCTGACCGTAACCATTCCAACCTGGCGTTGGGACACCGAGACCGAGACCGACATCGCAGAAGAAGTCGGCCGCATGTTCGGCTTCGACAACATTGAACGCACCGTCCCCCGCAGCGAAATAATCGGGCACCTGACCGACTACCAAAAAGCTCGTCGTTCTGTGCGCGCTGCACTGGTCGGCGCTGGTTGCGACGAGATACAGCCCATGCCCTTCCTGGGCCCTGGCGATCTCGCCAACGCTGGCATGCCCGAAGACGGCGTGACGCTGACAAACCCGCTTGTGCAAGAAGAGTCCATCCTTCGGACCTCGCTCCTGCCCGGCCATCTCAAGGCCATTGCCTACAACCAGTCGCACCGCTCGGGACCAGTTCGGTTCTTCGAAATCGGTCATATCTTCATGGCACCGACTGACAATCCTCTGTTGCCAGACGAGCGTGAGTACCTGGCCGTCAGCGCATCCGACAGCGAAGCCCCCGTCGCGGTACAACTGCTCGGTCTTCTCGATGGCACGCTTGCACTGCCCAATGTGCAACTTCGCCCGTCGGTTCCCAACGGCATGCACCCGACCCGCAGCGCCGACGTTGTGATCGCTGGCAAGATCCGCGGTTACGTCGGCGAAGTCGACCCAGACGTCTGCAAGGCATTCAATATTGATGGCCGAGTCGCATGGCTTGAACTCGATCTTGAAGCGGTGCTCAACGGCCCTCATGGCAATCGTAAGTACTCGCCTGTCAGCAAGTACCCGTCAAGCGACATTGACCTGGCGTTCGAGGTACCCGACTCGATCACTGCAGCAAACATCGCGGGAGCAATGCGCAAGGGCGGCGGCAAGCAGCTAGCAAGTGTCGAGCTATTCGACACCTATCGGGGAAGCGGCGTGGCCGATGGTGCTCGCAGCCTGGCGTTCCGACTCCGCTTCCAAGCAACCGATCGCACAATGACCGACGACGAAATCGGCGAACTCCGGGCCGGATGCATCACCGCCGCCCAAAAACAAAAAGGCGTCAAACTTCGCTAATGCCCGTTATCTGGGATCGAGGCATTCGACTCAGGGCCACGATGCTGGCACGAACGAGAGCTGCGAACTTCGCCTGCCCCCGAGCGTGACGCACACACCATGAATAAGCATGCGGACGTCACGCTGGAATCAGCGTGTTGGGTTGGTAAACGATTTATAGCTGTGGTTCCCCGAGACGGACCAGGCCGTTCCATGCGGCTGTCGCTCCTCTTCGGGCTTTGTAGGCCCCATCACCAACCAGGTAGGCCTCACCATGACCTTGTGCATGGAGCACTACCTGGGACCTTGTGCATGGAGCACTACCTGGCCCTCGACTGTCACGCTGAAATCAGTGCCGAGAACTTTGATGAAACCTCGGAAGTCGGTCAGATCGACGTTCGTCGAGCGCTCTTGCTCATCCGAGTCGGATGCACCGCGCAAGCGAACCCGCATGTCACCAGCGTTGTCCACGATGGAGACATCGCCGTCGACACGAAGTCGGATATGGCCACCCATACTGATTTCGACCTCACCCGATCCTTTGGCATAGAGCCGACCTCGGCCATCAACGGTTACATCGCCGCCCTCTTGGGCAATTGCGGTCGCGGGTAAGACAAATAGTCCTGCCAACATCACTGCCAACAAGCCGAGCGTCAGCATTTTCATAGTGATTAGAGTTTTCATTGCTGTGGTCCTTTTGAATTGAAGAACCCCAGCTTCAACGACCAAGGTGAGCCCAGGCTGAGAATCTGACAAGAAGCAGGTAAGTTCGAGATTCAAGAACCCCGTGTTGTCCCAGCCGTTATCGGATTACAACAACGACGCCAGATCAAGTTCGTCAATGGCGCGAGCACAACGAGTATTCATATTGCTGACGAGTGCGTACTGGCGGGGATCTGATAAATCCATGCCGCGGCTGGCAACGATGGGATAGACCAGACAGAAGAGCGCTGCGATCCGGTAGCTCTCCCACAAGGTCGTGGTCTCGCTTTCTGGAACGCCAGCGGCGATAAGTGCCGCTACGTACCGGTCGAAGAGCACCTGCTCGTTCGCGGCAGCAACCTCGGGGAGCAAGCTCTGCGTTACGAAGTACGCCAAGTCATAGGCAGCGGTGCCGAGCCCCGTTAGCTGGAAGTCAAGCAAGATGACCCCGCCGTCGTCGTCGAAGAAAATGTTGTCGGCCCGATAGTCGCCATGGGTAACAGTCGTCGGCGAAGCGGAGAGAGCCGTGAGCATTTCGGGCAATTTCTCGACCCACCGAGGAGCTATCGCAGCCACGGTTGGATGAACCTCCATCTCGGCCTGCACCTTGTCCCACCCTTCAGCAAACACGATTGGCAGAACGCCGTGGTACGTCTCGTCAGCAAGGCTCATCGCAGCGCCCGTCTCGACGTACTGCTCTGCCCGCCCCCAGAACACCGCATGCCAAACAGCGAGCGCATCGAGTGCCCGCTCTGCGTCGACAATCTCCATACCGGCATTCTGGTCGACCTCTCGGTACCCGCCCAGATCCTCCATGAACAGGTAATAGGTCGATCCATCGTCAGAGATCGCTCCGCCATAGCCCTTCGGAACGCGAATTGGTGACTGTGCAGCGATCTCTTCGAAGAACTTGACCTCACGTGTGTACATCCGCAACATCGTGCACGTGAAGACCGCTGCTTCATCGAGCGCCTGAAGCTTCAACACCAGGGTCTCGGGAACGCCGTCCCCTTGCAGCCTCAGCCTGTACACAGCACTACTGACCCCAATACCCACGCCGATGATCTCGTGCTCGACGCTGGTCACAGCCAAACCCGTTGCTTCTGCAACCCACCGAGCCGTGACCTGTTCGATTGCTGTAAGAAGTTCTGCCATACCTGCCCCTCGATTCGGCGTCAGACTAGTGGGAGTTCATCTCTGCCGCTGATGCCGCGATCGAGCTGTATATCCCGACACCAGCACCAGCTAACAACGCTGCGCCTAGGCATGTAGCTTCGGCGACCGATGGCACCTGTATTCTCCGGCCCCCAATCAACCGCTTGCGTTTCATGAGCCGAGGGATGCGAGTGCCGCCACCGGTGGCTATGTGTGTCACGCAGCGTGAGCGTTCCAGACCCGCCGCCCACACCATCTTCTCGAACAATGCCTGGCCATCAACGGCAAGCGATTCGATCATGTCTTGTTCTGGACCAGGACACTCAGCAGCTGCCAAGTAGCCAACGAAGTCCAGGCCGACTTTGGCCCGATGTGCGTCGATCCGACCAGCACCGTCACCTGTGCCGGTCATCACATAAGTCAGGCCAGGCACGACATGAACACCCTGATTGAGTTCGTCTGGCCACAGCCGCCCCGACATGTCTGGCGCGGTCCGAGCGAGGAAGAATGCTTCAGCCGTGCCGATCGAATCGAGGATGACACCCGGTTCTGACACCCCCATTGCCAACGCTGCGCAGACATGATCTTGGCCCCCACGCACGATGGGCAGGTTCCGAGGCAACCCTGTATCTGTGGCGACTTCGTCGTGCAGCCGCCCGATCATGGTCCCCGCAGAAACGAGTTCGGAAAGCAGGTTTCTGCGGATACCAATCCTGCTGATCAGTTCGTTTGACCAGCATTGGTTGCTCAGATCCAACACCAACGTTCGCGACGCAAGCGAGAAGTCTGTCGAGACCTCGCCACAAAGGCGGAACTCTGCATAGTCGCCAATGTTCAGCCAGTGACGGCCACGGGCATAGGCCTCTGGCTCGTTGTCACGTATCCACATGAGCTTCGGCATGCCGAACATCGGATGAGGGACGACGCCGCAGATAGCTGCAGTTGCGCTAAAGCCGACATGTTGACGCCACCAGTCGATCTGCGGTTCAGTTCGGTAATCGAACCAAGGGATGATTGGATAGACGGGCTGCAAGTCTGCGTCGAGGAGCACACCTGCCTCGGCCATGGACGTGCAGCCGAGTGCGACGGGCTGAACCTGTTGCTCACCAAGCTGGTGTGCCACGGCGCTCAGCGCCGAGCAGCAAAGGGCCCAAAGCTCAGCTGGGTCATAGTCCGTATGCCCGTTCGCATGACGGCGAGTGGGCGTTGGTTCGATGGCCTTAGCCAGTTCCTCGCCACCTGGCGAGAATGCAACCACCTTGATCCCGGTTGTGCCAATGTCCAGCCCGAGCAACGCTGGCGAAGTGTGGGTCAAACCCGAATCCAGAACTCGTCACCCACAGCGACGTCCACGGGTTCTGTGTGATCGGCCAGTCCAACGATGAAACCGCGCATGCCATCGTCCAAGAACGCACGATGCGCAGCAACCCTGTCTTCGAGTGTGCGTTGATCACCCAGTAGATATCTGGTGAACGGCACGCATGGCGTGGCAACCTCGGCATCGAGCAACCCGATAATCCGGCCAAGTCGGCGAATTTGCACGCCAGCGGCCACCTCAGCCAGCGAAACCTGGTGGTCATACTCAACGATGATGTCCTCGGCCGCGCAACCAAGGGCTGCGGCCCCGAAGCGCTCGGCCATGGCCTTGTAGTGGCTGGTGAAACCAAACGATAAAAGCCGATGCGGAAGATAGGCACGGTGCTTCTCTGTCGTGCCAGTCATTCGGGTCGGATGGAGCCGGTGATGCGCGTGCAAGATCGCTCGTCCATCGGCCAGGCCAACCACCCCGTCAGGGCTCAGCCACAACGAGTCAACCTCGGTCAAGAGCTCATCTCGGTAGACACCCTCATGAATCATGCGATCCGTATGGATCTGGCACAGCACGATCGGCCCAAGCTTCTTCCACTCACTCATGCAGATCAGGTTACGTGGCCGGAGTTGCCCCACCGTTGTCACCAACCCAACCCGTACGCCACGGGTCCAGCGTTGCGCCAGATCCCTGGCGTCCTTCTGTGACGGACCCGATACGAACACTCGAAGCCAGCGCATCGCTAGCCGCCGTGTTACGCGCCTATCTCAAGTTCTACGCCCGGAACGAGGCTACGAGAAGCAGCGAACGATTGTCACCAGTCCTGAAGCGCTGAACTGCCGATGCCCTGTGGACCCGAAATGGGCCTCGCTGTCACCGATAATGAGCACCCACATATTCGACGAACTCAACTTCGTGAGTCTCGTCCTCCGGAGTACGCGGATCATCGAAGTAGGCATGGGCGAGAGCAGACAAAATGTCATCCTGGGGCTCAACTAGGCGGTTCTCATATTCTGAGAAGACGCACTTCTGACGTTCGGACTGTTCACGAGCCGCCTCGAGACAGCGCTCGTCGATGATGTTGGCACCAGATGCCGCAACGGCTGCGTCGGACCAGACCTTGATGCAATCCTCTGTCTCGGGTGCCATGTTCAGAGCGAAGTGGATGAATTTCACTGGGAACGACGCTGCAGAGCCAGCGTGACAATCGGTGCTTCCTTTCTCAAGGAACACTCCGATAGGTTCCACAGCGACCTCGCGTATTTTGTCTTCGAGATCAGCGGTGCGCCGAGCCGGGAAGCTCGCGAAACGATCTTGCGATACTTGGTGTGATGCGGTGTATCGGCCGTCAGCATCGTGTTTCGTCAAGACCAACGCTCGGCCGGATCTCGGCAACCTTCTGTATGACTGCGTTATCACCTGCGGTGCTGGCACTGGACATACGCTAGGAAAACCTGGTCGCGTCGATCAAGGTCTCATTCACGATGTTGCATCTAAGAAAGGTCGAGACTCGTTCGGGCGTTCTATTTCATCGCCCGACTCGGGTTCGAGCGGCCCCTGGCGATTCGGCTACTTGGCCCCGAGCGACGGCTTCCTTCCGGGTCAGCTTGACGGGCACTCCTATGGCGTCGCCCGACGGGAGCACGTGGGCTGGATACAGGGCGATCTTTTGTTTGCTGGCGATTCTTCCGCCGTTTAGGTCGAGGCCACGGGCGTTCGTTCCCTTGGCCGGTTCTATGGTGCGTCCATCCTGCCATTCGAGATCCCACCACCATTTCTTGACTACGTTGATAGCGCCGTTGCCTACTCGGTCGTCGAGCTTTGCAATGAATGACCGGGTGAAGGGAAGTCGTATGGCAGCCCACAGCACAGCCCGTTCGGCCAAAACGCCTTCGATGTTGAAGGGACATGTCTTCATGCAGCGGCCGCAGGCTGCGCCCTTCTGATTACCCAGGCGGTATTTGGTGCACTTCTCGACGTCGGGTTTCCACATTTCAGCGCCGTTGAACATTATCTTGTCGCCAAATGAGATGGCTCCGCACGGACATTCACGAGCGCACTTGGTGCACTTCGAACAGAAGTCTTGCAAGCCGAAATCAACATGTTTGTCAGCGACAATCGGCATGTCGGTCGTCACCACAACCGACTTGAACCTGGGTCCTACGAATGGGTTCAACACCAGTTCGCCAATACGGCTGAGCTCACCGAGTCCAGCATGCAACACAAGCGGTATGTGCAATACATCGCTGTCTCGGTTGGTCTGACTTCGGGCGCTCCAGCCGAGCGACCGAATGTGTTCGGCCATAACACCGGCGATTTGGGCACCTCGCATATAGGCCCGCATGGATTGCGCACCGCTTACCCAGTCGTCACCGCTGGCGCCCTCCATCGTCTCATAACCCTGGTCAAGCAGAATGACAATTGCATTCTCGTGGTAGGGATCGATCTCGGTGCCATCACCCTTGTGTGAGTACCAGGCGTAGTTGGGCACCTTGCACACACCGACCATGTCGCCACCAAGGTGCTGGGCCAGCGCCTTCAGGTCATCGGTGTTGATACTAGGATCGATGGTGCTGGGATGGACCACGGCAGCAACGGGACCGTCTTGAAACGGCACCATCTCGCCGATCTGTTGGCGGTAGCTCTGCGCCTGTGGCGTTTTGTACGCGAACACTTTGACGTCTGCTTGAAACTTCGGCCCCATGTCGCCATTCGCAGCTCGAGGGAACCCGCCTCCACGCACCGGCACCCGCGGAACTTCATCTTCGATAATCAACGTGGTTGACTCGTCGACCCGCTTTACCTTCTCCATGGGATATCGGCCCATGTGTAACGGCCGATGGTCGCCATTCAGCCGTCGAAGACCGCCTCGGACACCGCCGCGCCCAAAGAACCAGGACGGACCGTTTGTAGTCCGGACCCTTTCGGCGATTGATCGTCTAGCCAGTGGCGCATCAGGCGCTAGCTCCATGTCAGTACTCACCACAGATAACGCAAAACCTGCCCGGAGAAATGGCGCTCGCAAGCTACCGCCGTCGATCTCAACGAGCCCTACCTGCAACGCCACCCGATCGATGTTGAGTTCTGTCGACAACGGCGTGTGCGCCGTGGCAGCAAATCCCAAGTTGCGGACGTAGTCAGCGGTAATAACAGCGAGTTCGGTGGCACGCAGATCCGATGCAGCTTGACGAGTGCCATCGATCCACGCATCTCCAGGTTGGGGGCCTTTAAGCTTTCGACTGAACCCGACGAGGATCACCACGGCATAACGATGATGGTCCGATGCGCCTCTCTCCCACACATCCCCGGGGATCAGGCCGGTCCCCACCATGTCGGCATCAAGGAAATAACAACCCGCCTTTAGGTTGTTAGAGCGCTCGGCCGGATCATCAGGCAGTGGCGCCATCGGGGCGACTGGTCCATCCAGTTGAGCGTTCAGCAGTTCGACATAACGATCGAATGCAGGCCCCACATTCAGCGGCCCGGCGACATGCTGTTCGACAGGGCGGGCAGCCCGCGCTCCCTGAAACCCTGCAGGTGGCGCCTCAGGATCAGATAGACGCGGCAGCTTTTCCAGAGGGAACGGTCCCAGGTGCACCGGCCGCTTCTTGTGCGAGAAAAGCTTCACGTCTTGAACTTAGTACTGAGACCGCCACCCAGCGTCGGTTGACTCCCACCATTGCAGCGCAGGCAAACTTAGAACGGAGCGCAACTCACCGAAACGCTGCGCTGCCTCGGTCCCGGGCCAGTCCAGCGGTAAGAGCGCAGCCGGCAGGTCGGGGTCAATCAGCGGGAACCTGCGCCACCGGTGCACGAGCCCTGCGAGTCCAGCAACGGCTGTTAGCCCGACGTTGCCTTGCCGGTCCAGACGTTCAACGTCTGCGAGAAAGTCGACATAGGCCTCCCGCAACGCCGGCAGGTCCCACGCTTGAGTAACCAAGTCAGTCGGCGATCCAATTTCGCCAACCTCCGCCCGGAATGACACCGCCTGGACGCCCAGATCCTTGAGTAGATCAGCCGCAACCACCTCGTGGTCCAACCATGGCGAAATCCAGGTGCCGTTGCCAAGCGTGCCGAAGCCAGCCCAACGAAGGCTGCTCGCCATGCGGTACCGCAAGTGTCGGTTTCGTTCTGGCACGCTGGCCAGAAGAACCACCCATCGACCATCCCATGACTCGGCATGTGTTCCGAACGTATAGATTCGCTCGGCCCCAGATTCGAGCACACCGCGAGCACGCTGGGACAAGGACCATCGAGTCTGTCGCCCAACCTTGACGCGTTCCAGCCAGCCTCGGTCATTCATCCGAGCCAAGGCCTGCCTGGCCGCTTTATCCCGTATACCGAGCGTCTCTGCTGAGGCGACGATGGTTTTGGTCCATGCGCTGCCCCCAGTCGGCAATACGAACTCCCCCAACAACGTCAACAGAAGTGCGCGACTCGAATCTTTAGCCATAGAGCCATCACGATTGGTGCCAAGCAGCTGTTCGTGGTCGAAAATGATATTCTACACCTGACTTGAGGGTCACCTGAAAGTTGTAGTATAACAAGACAGCCAGGCATCGAGAGAACCAGTGATGATCGACTTCGCAACCGAACCCAGCAAGTATCACCACTGGACACTCGATGTCGATGGAGAGATCGCGACGCTAACCATGAGCGTTGACCCTGCGGCCGGCCTGCGCGATGACTACGAGCTAAAGACGAACTCCTATGACCTGGGTGTCGACATTGAACTGCACGACGTTGTGCAACGGCTGCGTTTTGAACATCCGAGCGTAAAAGTTGCAGTGCTGACTGGCGGGCTCGACAAGATCTTCTGCGCTGGCGCAAACATCCAGATGCTGGCTGGGGCCACCCACGAACACAAGGTCAACTTCTGCAAGTTCACAAACGAGACTCGTAACAGCATCGAAGACGCCACCTCTAACTCGCAACAAATATGGCTTGCAGCTGTCAACGGAACCGCTGCCGGAGGCGGCTACGAGCTGGCCTTGGCCTGCGACGAAATTCTGTTAATCGATGACCGGTCTTCAGCAGTGTCGCTACCCGAGATCCCGTTGCTAGCCGTGCTACCCGGCACCGGCGGACTGACACGTCTTGTCGAAAAACGACATGTCCGCCGGGATCTGGCCGACGCGTTCGCCACTCGCTCCGAGGGCGTTCGCGGGCAAACTGCGCTCGACTGGAACCTGGTGGACTACATCGCTCCTGCCAGCATATTCGGCGAACTGATCACATCCCGGACTACGGCCCGAGCCCACACCTCTGACCGCCCCGACGTAGAGACGAACACGCCAGGTGTGGCGCTGACGCCGCTTGAGCGCACCAGCAGCGGTCAGCACATTGGTTACAGCAACGTCACGGTTGAAATTGACCGCGGTCTCGGTACGGCGACGATCTCGATAGCGGCCCCCCGCCACGTGCAACCCGGCGATGGCGCCTCGCTGGCGGCAGCGGGCGACCAGAGCTGGCTTCTCCGCACCGCACGTGAGCTCGACGATGCCATCCTCCATTTGCGATTCAACGAAACATCAATTGGCACGTGGGTGTTCACCACCACCGGTGACACCGACGCCGTTGCTCAGGCCGAAGCGGTGATGAACGCTGACCCGGACCATTGGCTCGTCCGCGAAGTCCACCTGTTCTGGACACGAGTCTTGAAGCGCCTCGACGTATCCGCACGAACGCTGATCACCGCAGTCGAGCCTGGCAGCTGCTTCTGCGGGATCCTGGCCGAATTACTACTCGTCGCAGACCGCAGCTTCATGCTCGAAGGAACATGGGAAGACGATGACGACCCACCTCCTGCCGCCACTATTCAGCTAACCGCAGCGAACCGAATGTTCCCCATGAGCAACGGGCTCACCCGATTAGAGACTCGATTTTGGCAACGACCTGATGCTCTGAAAGCAGCGCTCGACGCGAGCGGCATCGCCCTTGATGCCGCGGCCTCAATGGCCGTCGAACTCGTCACGTTTACGCCCGATGATCTTGATTGGCACGACGAGCTACGACTGACCTATGAAGAGCGCAACAGCTTCTCGCCCGACGCTCTGACAGCTATGGAAGCGAACTATCGCTTTGTCGGGCCCGAGACCATGGAAACCAAGATCTTCTCTCGGCTATCGGCCTGGCAGAACTGGATCTTCCAACGCCCGAACGCAGTGGGCCCCCAAGGAGCGTTGCAACGCTTTGGCACTGGGTCCCGCCCCTCATTCGATAACCGGAGAGTATGAACCATGACTGTTGTCGACATCAACGCCAAGATCCCAAACAACGTCGGCCTGGCCGACGACCGTCGCCTGCAGCGGGCACTCGAAGGTTGGCAACCTAAATTCATTCGGTGGTGGGAAGACATGGGTCCGTCTGCGTTTCAGCGCAACCCCGTGTTCCTGCGAACCGCAATTAGCGTCGGGCAAGAGGGTTGGGCAAACTTTGACCACGTCGAGATGCCCGACTACCGGTGGGGCATCTTCCTGGCTGATCAAGAACCAAATCGCAAGATTGCATTCGGTGACCACAAGGGTGAAGACGCCTGGCAAGAAGTCCCGGGCGAGTACCGATCGGACCTGCGCCGCCTGATCGTTGTCCAGGGCGACACCGAGCCAGCTTCGGTCGAGCAACAGCGACACCTGAGCCTGACTGCACCGTCGTTGTACGACATGCGCAATCTATTTCAAGTGAACGTCGAAGAGGGCCGACACCTGTGGGCCATGGTCTACCTCCTGCATCGCTACTTCGGCCGCGAAGGCCGTGACGACGCCGACGAAATGCTCATGCGCCACTCCGGCGACGAGGACAACCCCCGCATCCTGGGTGCTTTCAACGAAGAGACGCCCGACTGGCTCTCGTTCTTCATGTTCACCTACTTCACCGACCGCGACGGCAAATACCAACTTGCTTCGCTGCGCGAGTCCGCCTTTGACCCGCTATCGCGGACCTGCGACTTCATGCTGAAGGAAGAGGCCTACCACATGTTCGTGGGCGCAACTGGCGTCGGCCGAGTCGTACAACGCACGCTCGATCTCATGCGTGAACACGACACCGATGATGTGCAGCCCTTGGGTGGCCTCAACCTCGGACTGCTGCAAAAGTACATCAACTTCCACTACTCGGTTTCGCTCGATCTCTTCGGATCCGAGACCTCGACGAATGCGGCGAACTACTTTGGCGCCGGCATCAAGGGTCGCTTTCAAGAAGAACGACGCAACGACGATCACCAACTCAAGACCGTCTATCGCAACGTGCCTCATTTCGACGAGAACGGTGTAGGTCTGCGGGAAGTCACCCAATTGGCAGCCCTCAACGAAACGCTGCGCGATGACTACGCCGAAGACTGTCAGAAAGGCTTGGATCGCTGGAACCGCGCCACCGCTGACGCTGGCGTAGATGTCACGTTCACACTCCCTCACGCCGGCTTTCACCGCCAGGTCGGGACCTTTCGTGATGCCTACATCTCGCCGACCGGTCAATCGATAAGCAAGAGCGAGTGGAGCGGGAACGTCGGCCGTTGGCTGCCAACCGACGCCGACCGCGCCTACGTCAAGTCCTTAATGGTCGGCGTCACCAAGCTTGGGGAAATGGCTGGCTGGGTCGCTCCCCCATCACGCGGCATTCATCAAAAGCCGGTTGAATACGACTACGTCCAGCTCTAGGTTTGGTCGGGCACCGCACCGTGGCATGGCATGGCATGACATGACGTGGCTTGGCTTGGCGAGGCGACGTAGTTCTTCGCGAAGCGCTGCCCAAGCTCCATGCGTCTACCGTCCCAGCAACTCGCTGCAACACGCACAGCAGTTGGGTTTAGTCACTATGACGGTCGCCACTCCAACCGTTGCTAGCAATGACAGTTTCGCCGAAGTGCCGGGGGCTGTCTTCGAGCGTTGTCGCCATGGTGTCGTTCCACCGGTTCAAATAGCCGAAGAAGGAACACACCGCGACGATGGCTGCTATCTCGTCATCGCTGTAGTACTCGCGGGCTGCATCGAAGTCGGTTGGTGTCGCTGCGTTCGGTTGCTGGCTTGAGTGGAAGGCGATCCGTAGCGCAGCCCGTTCAGCTTCACTGAAGTGTTCGCTGGTCTCAAAGGTCCAGATCGCCTCAAGCTTCTCGGGCGACACGCCCATACGTTCGGCTGTGTGGCCAGTATGTGCCTGACAGTAACGGCACCCAGAACCCACGCTAGACATCATGGCAACCATCTGAGCCAGGTCCCGAGCAATGATTGGGTTGGCAAGTACGACAGCCCCTAAACCTTGGAAGGCAGGCAGTAACCCTGGCACCCGGGCCATGGTGAGCATGGAGTTGGGCACGAATCCCATTATCTGTTCCACCAACTCGAAGCCGGGTTCCAACTCGGCAAGGTCTTCGCGAGCGAGCGGGTCGATATGCGCCATTGATCTCTCCTCGTGTCCTGTCCCATAATTTATAGCGCAATTTCAAGGGCGGCCTTCGCCCTCGGCCTGTTCTCGAAACCTCAATTCCGAACCAAAAATGGAGATTGCTGCACCGTCAAGAAGGACACAGATCTCTCGCTCGATCATTCTCCTGAAAAAACCAGACATGGCATTAGACACCGAGCGTCACCGAGCTCAGGTCATCACACACAATGACCTCTCCCTCGTAGCCTCCTTCGCGGACGTCGTTGACGAACGACTGCTTCTCACCGTCATTACCTGGAGCTGGGATGAGATGGGTAAGCATGAGTGTTGGGATCTCAAGCTGCTTTGCCTGGCGTCCAATCTCTCGAGTGTCCGCGTGATAATCCATGATGTAACGCATGTGTGGCGGCCGTTCCATAATGCGGTCAAAACGCATGGCTTCGTAGACCACGATGTCGGCCCCCTGCGATAGCTGGGCCATCTCATCGCACACCTTGGTGTCGCCGGAGACGACTATCACGCCATCAGGCGTCTCGACCCGATAGCCCACCGCCCGTTCGACCGGCTCATGGCGCACCTGACCCGCAAACACGTGAACATCGCCGCTCGCCCACACCTCGGCAGGGGTGTCGGGCACATCGAAGCCGACAGTCAGCGCTTTGGGCTCTGCAGCGCGCCCGTTGTGCAGGGACCGGACCGCCAGGTCGTTGTCCCAGATTGAGAACATACGGTCCAAAAATTCGGTCGTATGCCCATTCGGCGCCACGACAGGAACCGCCGGCCAGTCATCCTGACCGTCCATCACCCAATGAGTCAGCAAGAGATCGGTAAGACCCACCACATGATCGCTGTGATAATGGGTCAGGAAAATTGCCGATAGCTCAGAGACGTTGGTTCCCATCTGGGCCAAGCGGTTCAGCGTCATTCTGCCTGCGTCGAACTGCATGCGAACATCGCCACACTGCACGTGAGTTCCTGCCCCGGCCCGATCGGGATTAGGTATCGGTGTTCCGGTGCCAGTCGTGGTCACGATCGTTGTCATGAACCAAAGAGTAATCCCCCAGCTTGACCAAATCTTAAGGTTGACTGTGGCTTGCCCAGACCAACTACCTCCGGGCTGGTCACCGGGCACATGAGACCATCCTTTCTGCTGAAGCCGTTTGTGACATAACGGTCCGCTGCGCCGCCTTAGGAGCGGCCGGAGTGCCAAGTGGTCCACTTCGTCAAACTGGTCCGGTGCTGGCTTTGCGGCCGTGGCCTCCGGCCACCCGCCGATGTTCACCAGTTCGCCACGTGTTGTCCACATGGCACCGAGTTCGACTCGCTCGGTCGATCTCACAGCCAGAACTGGGGGCCCGGACCGCTGACCATGCCGTCGGCATCGCCCTGGTCCGCCGTCTGCGTGAATCGCTTCGCGATCATGATCCGAACTTAGTAGCGCCTCACCAGCAGTGTTTGGTCCTCGAAGTGCTGTGGCCCAGGTGCGAGAATTGCATGTATGAGCGACGTCACTAGCGAGACCGAGAACGGCCTAGACACCGAAACGGCCCACGGTTGGCTATCCAACCAGGACCTCCAGTCGACGCGTGCCCGAGTCCCCATCGTGTATGTCGATGCGGTACCGGTCCGAGTTAACAGCCTGGGTCAGGTCACCGAAATCGGCATGTTGTTGCGTCAGGCAGCTGACGGGACGCTCAGCCGCATGGTGGTTTCTGGACGAGTCTTGTTTGGCGAACTACTCCGCGAAGCATTGGTGCGCCACTGCGAGAAAGACCTGGGAGAGCTGGCACTTCCAAGGGTTCCGCCAAACCCAAGCCCGTTCACCATCGTCGAGTACTTCCCCGACCCAGACCGTTCGGGTTTCTATGATCCTCGCCATCATGCGGTGAGCATGGCCTATGTGGTGCCCATCGAGGGCGACTGTGAGCCGACACAAGAAGCGCTCGACATGGCGTGGTACTCACCAGAGGAGGCCGTGAGTACCGGAGTTATCGCCGAGATGACTGGTGGCCATGATCGCCTCATTCGTCTGGCCTTGGCGCATGTGGGCCGTCTCCCCTAGACAAGTACCTATGGAACTCAAGGCAACGGCCTACGAAGTGCGCAATCGCGTCGGGCTCATCACGTTGAACCGACCAGACCGCGGCAACGCCTGGACCGGGCGCATGGACACCGAATACCGCTGGTGTCTGCAACAAGCCGAAGACGACGCGACTGTTCGTGTCATCGTCGTCAACGGTGCGGGCAAACGGTTCAGCGTCGGGGGCGATAGCCAAGCGCTTGAAGGACATGTCGAGCGGGGTGGCTACGACCGTGGCCTGACCGATGAGCAAGCCACGCCGGGTTACGGTTTGCACCCTGATTTCGACCAGCCGTTCGCTGCCCACTTCGGCCTGAGTAAGCCCATCATCGCAGCGGTCCATGGAGCCGCCGCCGGCATTGGTCTGGCATTAGTGTCGTTCTGCGACCTGCGCTTCGCCGCCGAAGGAACGAAGTTCACCACCGCACATGGCAAGCTCGGCTTGCCTGCAGAATACGGCCTGTCCTGGATACTGCCCAAGATCATGGGCGTTACTCGGGCCATGGAAATCCTGTTGTCATCACGTGTGTTCCTGGCCGACGAGGCCCTTGAACTCGGCTTCCTAAACGAGGTCCTCCCCGAAGACGAGTTACTGCCGCGAGTGCTCGCCTATGCCGAAAACCTGGCAAGCTCTGTGGCCCCAACCTCGCTTCAAGAGACGCGCCGCCAGATCTATCTCGATATGCATCGTCCAGTCGGCGACTCGATCAGCGAGTCCATCCGGCTACTTAACGAGATGATGAGCACCCCGGAATACAGTCAAGGGGTCAAGGCACTTGTCGAAAAACGCCCGCCCGGTTTCTAAAACACGCTGGCTATCCGCTTGATTCGATCAGGTCGGCGGCCCGTTCTCCCCAAATATCGCTGCCTTTTGCGCCTGCGACATTTCCTGCCGTCGCAACGAATAGCCCCTCGACAACACGCTCGATGATTGGAAAGCCGGTTGGTGTCCTTGTGATGATGCATGGTTCGGTGCGTACCGACAGAAAGTCGACATCGGGCCACAACGAGCGCAGATGCAGCTCAAACATCGGCAGGAAGTCGAGATCGGTGTCGGCCCTAAACCATCGCTGAACGTCTGCGAGTCGGGTCAGGAACAGGTCTCGTGTCGTGTTCGCACCCATTTTCATGTAGAAGCGCCCGTCGGGATAGCACACCGGAGGCACCATGCATATGCTCTGGAGTTCGCCGGGGTCGATCATGTACTTCACGGTCGGATACCGACTCCGCTGAGTGGCAGTAGCTGACGGCACCTCGCCCAGGACTATCACTTCTGACTTGATTGTCATATCGAGACAACTCGGCAACAAATTGTTGAAGTTAGCGAATCCCCCAGCAGCAACGAGGACCTGCTTTGCTCCCGCCTTGCTAGCCAACACATTCTGTGTCTGGATCAAGCGCTTCGGCCGCAGGCAGCCCGCAGGTGCCGGTTCATGAGCCACATAGTGCGAGTGCGGGAGCGACGGACTCGGCCACCTGTCTTGCCAGGATCGATCTCCAGGCCGATACAGCGTGTGGTCAACACCAATCTCATCCATGCCCACAACCGGATCGGCGCTGACTCCGTCTGCTCCTGGGCGGGCAGCGATGAGACAGCCAACATCGTGAAAAAAACTCGATTCCAGATTGGCGCTCAAGTTCGCGATAGCCACCAATGGCACGTCCGGTTACCTGCGCCCATGCGGCGCTGTGGTCCTGACGACGGGTCAGACGAGCCTCGTCGTTGTGACTCGAACAGTCCGTTCCCGATGGCAGCAATGCCGGTGCGCATTATTCGTATCTGTGGTTCAGGCTCCGTCGAGGGTTCGACCTGCGCCACGGACCCGACTCTGGCGCATGAAGCGTCGCCAGCGATCGGCGTCGTAACCAGCACCACGGTGAAGCACACACCGGTTGTCCCAAAAAACGGTGTCGCCTTCGCTGAAACGATGTGAATACTGGGCCTCCGGAACGGTTGCCTCTTCGTTGAGCTGGTCTATCAGACGGCGACTGTTGATGCCTGACCAACCGATGATCGACCGGGCATGAGAGCCGACGTAGAAGTTCTTTACTCCGGTATTCGGGTTGGAGCGAACCAGCTTGTGCTCAATCGGCGGCAACGAGGCTGCATGGTTGTCGTGCACCGGAGCGACCTTGGTCCGGCTAAACACGTAATCGTGCAGCACATGCAGATCATCGATCTGGGTCTTGACGTCGTCATCGAGCCGGCCATAGGCCGCCCGTTGGCTGACAAATTCGGTCTCGCCCCCTTCGCCTGGCACCTCATAAGCATGCAGGATCGACACGAAGGACGGCACCTGCCGAAAAGACGAGTCTGAGTGCCAGAGGTTGTTGCCCTTCTGACTGAGCGTCTGCGGATCTGCCTCGTCACGTTTGGTTTCACCGTCGACGACATTGCCGATCGTGCCGATGTACTCGATCTCACCTGTCCGCCCAAAGACACCATGACTCTCTTCTGGTTCACCAAGCTGTCGAGTCAACGCCAGCTGCGCTTCGTCCGACATGGCTTGGCCCGGGAAGTGCAGCACCGAATACTCGTCGATTGCAGCTCGCAGTTCGATGATCTCATCGGCACTGAGCTCAGATGCAAGATCAACGCCGTTGATCCGTGCGCCAAAGTCAGCATGGAGCCGTTCGTATTCAAACACCGATGGCCTCTCTGGTCGTTTCCGTCTGCTGCAGTTCTACTCACCCCACGGGCAGGCTGCAAATATCACGTTATTTCAAAGGCTGAAAAGGCCATCACGTCTAGGCCCCTGGACTCGACGCACACTCAACCCTCGACGCTACTGACCAAGCATTGATGAACTGTGCGCTAGAGATGAGGCCCGATTGCGGCGGCTGCAGCGGCGACACCTGAACTGCCCATTGGCGAACCCAGTGAATGCAACGCAGCCTCGATTGTGCCGATAGCACCCAAGATCATGGGGGGATTGAGATGGCCCATATGAGCGAGGCGGAAACCATCGATGCCAGCGATCCCCAAGCCGAGGACCAGGCCAGCCTGCTTTTCGCACAAGGAGCGGAGTTCGGACGGGTCTAGGCCGCCAGTGAGGACCGTAGTTACGCAGTTTGAGCGGCTATCAGAATCAAGAATATTGAACTCGATCCCGCCAGGAGCTGACCATGCCTCGACCGCAGCCTTCACCCCGGATGCCAGGATTTCATGGCGCCTCCAGGTGGCCTCAAGGCCACCCTCTTCTTCTATGATTTTCATGGCTTCAAGCAGTCCACGCAAATGCGGAATCGGCGGCGTGCCAGCGTAGTAGCTGTACATGTTGGAGCCATCGAGACGAGCGTCCCAGTCGAAGTAACCAACCCGCCGGTCTGCCCGTGCATGGGCCGCCAGTGCCTTATCGCTCGCCCACACAAATGAGATACCAGGGGGAACCATCAGACCTTTTTGGCAACCAGCGAGGGCGATGTCGACGCCCCACTCGTCCATCCGGAACTCTTCGCATCCCATGGAAGCGATGCAGTCGACCATCAGTAACGCCGGATGTCCAGCAGCGTCCATAGCCCGTCGCAGCGCAGGGATGTCGTTGCGCACCGAACTGGCTGTGTCGACATGCGCGACCAGTACGGCTTTGATCTCATGTCCGGTGTCTTCGGTTAGCCGAGCTTCGAGTGCGGCCGGGTCGACTGGTTCGCGGTCGTTGCCTTCAAGCAGTTCCACTTCGACATCGGACACCGATGTGTAGATACCCCAAATCGTGGCGAACCTGCCTGCCTCTGCGACAAGGACCTTGTCACCCGCCGCCAGCGTGTTCGACGTGGCCATCTGCCAGCCAGCGTGACCGTTGCCGGTGATGATGAAACACTCACCCTCGGTTTTAGCAATGCTGGGCAAGCGTTCGCGAACGATTGCCTGTTCTTCGACCAACGGCCCCTCATAGAGATCGGGCATGGGCTGCGAAAACGCAGCAAGAACCCGGTCAGGGATTATCGACGGGCCAGGAATGGCCGCCATCTGGCGACCCCACTTCAACGAGTTCTTTTCAGACATCCTTATTCATACCAGTAGCGATCAGAAAGCTCTACTCGACTCCGTTTTCTCGGAAGAACATCAAGGTGCGTTCTAGCGCCACGGCTGCTGAATCTGGATGGCTCGACGCTCGCACATCACAATTGAAGCCATGATCGGCATCGTCATAGATATGGATCTCGACGTCGGGATACATCGCACCGACCTCGCGAACGCCCTGGAGCGGAATGTGAGCGTCAAGTGCCCCGAAGTGCAGCATGACAGGCACGGCCGGGGCCTTCTCACGGTTGGCGTGAATAGCCCCACCGTAGTAGCCAACAGCAGCGGCGACCGGTGTAACACCAGCAGCGAGCCATGCGACGCTTCCGCCGTAGCAGTAGCCGACGATCCCCACCGGGCCGGTGCCCGCAACGTGTGCGATCGCTGCAGCCACGTCGAGCATGGACTGTTCCATGTCGAGTTGACCAGCGAGACCGCGGCCAACGTCGACGCCCTCGGCGGAGTAGCCGAGTTCGACACCGCGTTCGATCCGATCGAACATGGCGGGCGCGATCACGTGGTATCCCCGTGCGGCGTAGCCGTCGACAACGGACCGAATATGTGTATTCACGCCAAAGATCTCTTGGATCACCACGATCGAAGCAGTAGCTCCATCGGGGTGGACTTCGTAGGCATCGAGCGTGTGTCCGTCTGATGAAGTGAGGGTCGTCATACTGACTTTCTAGCCGCTCAGCGCCAGCAGCCGGGTCTCATGTCCTGGCCATATTCCCACTACCGCTGCCCATGCACCGCTCACGAAGGCTCAGTCGGCGGGCCTATCTAGGTCTGGGTGCCACTCGCAGCGCGTAACCGACCGGGATCTCCCCCTTTAGCCAGTCTTGACTGAGCAACTGTGCCGACCACTAACCATGCGGACCCTTAACCATGCAGCCACGCCGCAAGGTAATCCCAATGCGCTTCGGTCGCGACTGAGTCCGCCGCCTGCAACATCGAGGTTTTCGAGGGACTTCGGCTCACTAGTCGCTACCTTTTAGGCGCCGAAGAGACTCTTGGCCTCCTAGCCGCAAGGCCGGTGAATAAGTGCCACATGTTGGTTCGTCAAAGCCTTGGGTTGCGGTCTCAACATGTCGACACCACCGGTTCATTGACAGCTCGATCAGTTTTTGTAGATCTGTTCCCAGTCCAGCTGATCATCTGGTGGCAGTCCCGCTACCAGCTCAGAAAGCAGGTCGAACAATCGTTGACCGCTCTGCTCACCAAGTCGCTCCCACAACGGGAAGTCCAGTGCATCGGTCATCGCTTCGATCCGACCGCGCCCTGCATGACACTCCGACGTCGCAGTACCTTGCTCATCGAGCCAGCCTCTGGCTTGTAGTCGGATGACAGCGCCGGCTTCATCTTCCGTTGTCCATCCAGCTTCGTCACGAATCCAGTTGCGAGGCGCGCCCCCAACAGCTACGTGAGACACGATCGACTCGATGCCATCGAGCCCTTCGGCGCACACGGCAATCAGATGGTTTCCACTGCGGTACTCCCGCAACAAGGTGCACCCATGCCACAAAGCCATGTGTGGTTCGTCGGGCCAACCGAGCGAGGCCCACCCGGAGTAGAGCAGTCGCCCAATCGGGTCGCAACCCTGGAGTGCTGCTCGAACTAGGGCTGCCCCTTCGGCAAACACCGGAGCCGCAATATCGCTATATGTGGCGCGGAGTGCCCGGTCCATTCCTCGGTAACGTGCAGCGATTATGTCGGCGGGCGTAGCCAAGCTCCATGCATCAGGAATTGCACGACGGACACGAGTCGGGGCGTAATAGAAGAAAGTCGACTCAACCACCAGCGCTCCGACCGGACCAACAGGCGCAATTCGACTAGCGAAGTAGTTCATCCAGAACCCTTTCAGACCAGCTGCGATGCCTTCTTCTCGCACCTCGGTAGCGATATAAGTCAACCCATGAAAACGCTCAGCAGCTTCCCACATTGGTCGACTTACGCTCGGGTCAAGGCTCACCGGGTCACCATCCGAACAGTCGGTGGTACTGCGCTGGTCAGCACAGCAGCAGCTACCAGCCCCGCCGCACTAAGCGGTCCCGGCGGCAATGGCCCAAGCGACTTGCCGTTGACGCACAAGATTTTGCCCTGGCCGCGAACCGGCAGGATCGATCCAACCGGTGATGCCGACTGGATGCAACCGACACTAAAGAAGCCGGACTTACTGAAATAGGAATGCAACGATGTCACTGCGCTAGCTCACACGCTCAGACGTCACGACGCAAATACTCGACCAACGACGTCCCTCGGCGACCGCCCATCGCACACTCCGGATTCGCTGCGGTGCACTATCGACAGTCCAAGTTTGCAGAACCTGCACGATCTGGTCACCGCTCGCCTAGCAGCGGTCGACCAGTCACCGCAGCACCCAACACATCACGCCCGTGGCGTTCCACAGCAACGGATTACATCTCACCTAGGAGTTACCACAGGTCTCGACCGAGACCTGCGACCGATAGGTAGCACCCAATTCGTCGAGCCAGATCATCAACTAGTCGCAATGCAAGGATTAATCGACATTGTGGAATACCGCCCTAGAAAGCTGCCTTTCAGAACTGCGCAGTATTGGTCGGCAGGCCGAACAGGTACCGGCCTAGTGGCTCCATGGTTCGAGGGGCAACCATGCCATGAGTGATGGCGACATGGGCGTCCCGAAAGACCCGTTGCAGCGCGCTCGTTTCGTAAACTGCGCTGCTTCCAGCTGCGTGGTAACACAGGTCGACAGCTTCAACGCAGCGCTGAGCCGCAGATGTAGCAGCGAGTCTCAACTCGACCCGATCGTCGTCGCTAACGGGAGTACCAGCTACCGACCTGTCCCAAATCGCATCGGTGCTGCCGTAGAGGTAGCTGCGGGCCTGCCGCACGTTGGCTATCGCTGTGGCTAGGCCAGCTTGCAGAGTCGCCCGTTCGGCCAGTGACTTCTTGGATCCCGTCGAACGTTTCTCGCTCAGTAAAATGATCTCTTCGATCGCCCGCTCACCCAGACCAATCAGGCAGGCCGCGACACCGGCACCGAGCGCACCGAAGAACGGGAAATGCCCCAGTGGACTATCAACGACGGGCGAATTATTTAACAAGTTGGCCCAGCGCCCCTCGGGTACGAACGCCCTCGTCACCGCATAGTCGGTGGACGCAGTCCCCTTCAGTCCCGACACATGCCAAGTGTCAAGCAACTGCACGTCGGTCGGTTCAAAAAATACAAACGGAGCGAAGGCGCCATCACTGGTGACCGCCGGTTCGCCATGCTGGTCCACTACTCGGACCCCGCCGCCGATCCAGCTGCAGTGGTCGGTCCCTGACCCCCACGCCCATTGGCCGGTGACTTCCAGCCCCCCTTCGACAACAGTGGCCGTGCCAGCAGGCATGCCGAAGCCGCCTGTGCATGCAGCTGGATCTCGATAAATAGTGTCCGCCCAGTCGGAGCGCATTCGGTGCGACGTCAAGGCGGTGGTATTTGCGATCATGACGCACCAGCCGGCAGCACCGTCAGCCTGAGATGTGGCCTCAATCGTGCGAAGTACCTGCGTGACGGTTGCGGCCTCTCCCCCACACTCCGCAGCGACCCAACGCCGTAACATGCCAGCCTCGGTCAAGGCCTTCGTAACTGCAGGGTGCAGATGTCCACCTGCTTCAGTCTCAGACGCACGTTCTCGGGCAACACGTAACGCTGTCTGTTCAGGCACAGCCGCAATCTAGTGCCGTATCGCCCAGCCAAGATGGCCAAAACCTAACTACCGTCCCGCTTTGTCGACAGTGTCTTCCAAAAGCGACGCTCATAGAGAGATCATGGGTAAAGACCGGGCTCGGCCCAAATCTGTTGAAACAAGTGACATCGAAAGGGTTGCCATGATCAACCAACAAGCAACCCTAAATAAAGAAGTGCTGTGTCTCGCCCGTCGAGTTGGCGCCAGGACCTAGCACCACAACGGTGCCGCTACGTCGCTGACGAAGGCGGGTGCAACGCGACCCAGGGCGCCAGTGGCATTGCTCTCACAACCTTGAGCTCATTCGACTCTGCCAAGAGCGGTTTCAAGATGAACGCCACGACCGCCAAGCGGTTCCGCAAAGCCGTCACAGCGTCCGAGGAGGCTGCTTCCGGCTGCTCGATCACAGGTCGTTGAGGCCCGCAATCGAGGCAGCAGTCACAACACCTACCGGACGCCCACCGCCATCAAGCACAGCCACAGCAGCAGTGTTGTAGTCACTCATTACACGTGCCGCTTCCAGGGCTGGTGTTTCTTGAGTAACTGCTGGGATGTCACGCATGACCAGATTCACCTCAGCTTCCATGCCGTGGTCCATCAGACACGGTGCAATATCGGCCAACACGAGCAGCCCGATGTAAGAACCATCCTCGACATCGCATACTGCGATGACCCCCAAACCAGATGTTTCATCGATCTCATCGATAACTTCGAGCAGCCGCATAGATGCCGTGACTTGGTCCTTGAACGGGATCGTGACCTGCTCGGTAGACATGCGGAGGCGTGCTTCCAGCTGTCCGCCGCGTTCGTCGACCTGAACAGTTGAGACGGAAACTTCACCCATCAGCGACTGCGAGACCGCAGTAGCGAGAAGGGCTGGAATCACGAACTCAGCGCGACCCGTTGTCTCTGCTACGAACATTACTGCGGCCAGCGGTGTGCGGTAACCGGCGCCCAGCACAGCAGCCAGGCCGATAACGGGATAAAGGCCGTTCGAAGGCGCATCGAAAATCACTTCGACGATTCGCCCGAGCAACAACCCCTGCACGACGAGGGGAATGAAGACGCCGCCGACGCCGCCGGCGCCAAGCGTAACCGATGTAGCCACGGCGCGAATGAAGAACAAGGCGATGATGACCCATACCGAAATCGTTGGGTCGAGCACGATGTCGACGATGGACTCGGCACCGGGGCCAAGACTGACGGGAATATCCACCAGTTGATCGGTGATCAAAACCGCAGCCGCTAGTGATACGGCAGCAACAGGAAGCCGCACAGAGACCGGCGCGACCTTCCCGACGTCTTTAGCGAAATGGAACAGCACCGCGATTCCTCGGGCGGCAAGGCCAGCGAGCAACCCGATGACGACAGCGCCGATGACCTCGTCGGTAAGTGGCACTTCGGCCGGCTGAATGAACAGCAGCCGACCTGGCCCAAGAATGATAACGAACGTGATATACGACGCTGCCGAAGCGACCAACGCTGGAATAAGTGCGTGTTTCGCGATGTCTCGGCGGAACGGCGTCTCGAGTGCAAAAAGCACTCCGGTTGCGGGCGCACGGAAGACCGCCGCAACCGCTGCAGCTGCGCCAGCCGCTAAAAGGAGCCGGTGATTTCGTGTGCCCAGCACCTTGAGCTTGCGCCGACCGAGCCAATGACCAAGATTGGCTCCCGCAAAGACTGCGGGACCTTCAAGCCCCGCTGCCCCGCCAAAACCAACTGTCGTCAACGCCGCTGCGAGCTTGGGCCCCAAACGGCGCGGCTCCAACTCAATGCTGCCATGGAACGCCTGAACATAGGCATCTGACGTGCTTGGTTCTGTATTCCATGCCAACCGTAAAATGATCGCCGTCAGCACAAGCCCGACTCCCGGCGCGAAAACCCGGAGCCAGAGCGGAGCATCGATCAGAGCGTGCAGCATCTGCTCGATGGCCAGCCACTCGATGGCTACAACGACAACACCAACGCCAACGCCAAGCGATGCATACACCAGGAAACGTGCCACTCCTTCGAGACCTTCGTTGGTCGACTCGATGCCTGTGTCACGAGTCTGACGCAGTCGGTGGCGCCACGACCTTGGATCATTGGGTATCGGGGGCTGCGCCATATACGACCGATCATACGAGGCCTTCGCTTCTAGCCTGGGCAAATGGCAACTTCAAATTCTGATCGACGACTCGATGTAGTGGTATTTGGGGCTACCAGCTTTGCTGGGCAGATCTTGTGTGCCTACCTGACCAAGCGCCACGGCACCGACGGAAGTCTTCGATGGGCGATCGCTGGGCGTAACGCAGCCAAACTCGCTTCTGTCGCTGTCGGCACGGGCGCCGACGTCGAGCAGATTATCGCTGATGCCTCGGACCCTGGAGCCATGGCCACCATGGCCGCCGACACGAGCGTCGTGATCTCGACCGTCGGCCCGTATGCCCTGTATGGCACCGAGTTGGTCAAAGCTTGTGCCGCCGCAGGTACCGACTACTGCGACCTGACAGGTGAGCCCCAGTGGATGCAACGCATGATCGACACACACGGCGATTCTGCTGAGTCGAGCGGCGCCCGCATCGTGCATGCCTGCGGCTTCGACTCGATCCCGTCGGATCTCGGCGTCTGGCACACCCAGCAACAAGCCATTGCTCGGTTCGGAACCCACTGCTCAAAGATCGCAATGCGGGTCAAGTCGATAAAGGGCGGCGCAAGCGGCGGCACGATCGCCAGCGCCATGAACGTTATGGACGAGGTCTCCAAGAATCCTGCACTGCGCAAAGCACTGGCTAACCCCTATTCGCTTGCGCCAGCCGACATGCGCACGGGCCCAGAGCAGCCAAACGTGATGATTCCGACCAAGAAGGACGCGTCAGGCGAGTGGGTCGCCCCTTTCGTGATGGCGTCGGTCAATACCCGTGTTGTTCAGCGTTCACATGCGTTGCTTGGCCGGCCATGGGGCGACGATTTCTTGTATGACGAAGCAATGATGATGGGTGACGGGCCGGCCGGCGCTGCCAAGGCCGCAGTCGTCACAGGCGGCCTCGGCAGCCTCATCGCAGCCGCGTCGTTTGGGCCGATTCGAAAACTGCTCACGAACTATGTGGTTCCTAAGCCGGGTAATGGCCCGAGCGAAGAAAAACAAAAGACTGGTTTCTACGACCTGCGATTCTTCGGCGAGACGGCCGATGGCAAGAAGGTCGTGACCATGGTGACTGGCGATGCTGACCCCGGTTACGGCTCAACCGCCAAGATGCTAGGTGAAGCCGCTGTTGCCTTGCTCGAACGCGACCGGTCAGCGCTTCCTGGAGGCTTTCATACACCTACTTCAGCCTTCCGCGACGATCTAATCGACCGACTTGTCGAACACGCAGGTTTAACCTTCAGCGTCCTCGACTGAGCCTGGCTCAAGTACGGCGATAGCCATTCGTGCGGACGCCATATTCGAAGGGCCGGACCTCAACACATAGTCTGAACCATCCGTCGATGCTTCGCACCTCCCTACTGCAATGAACGCCGGATGCGACTGCGTCGCATCTGGCGTTCGTTGGACGTATCGGCGGTGTGGATGCCACTCTGTAGCTCAACCCACGTAGCTCAACCCACGTAGCTCAACCCACGTAGCTCAACCCACGTAGCTCAACCCACGTAGCTCAACCCACGAAT
>Ga0115000_10000018_pt1 | contig 128112 bp, 124 predicted proteins | sample ArcticOcean_MG_C_6_FD_89690 | JGI IMG/M metagenome (GOLD analysis project Ga0115000, IMG submission 89690) | Marine microbial communities from western Arctic Ocean - ArcticOcean_MG_CB8_128 | ecosystem: Environmental > Aquatic > Marine > Oceanic | place: Arctic Ocean: Canada Basin | collected... | reverse complement strand
CGCCGGTGGCCATCGGGAAGGTTCCAGCCAGACCGGGTTACTTGGACTTCCAGCCAGACCGGGTTACTTGGACTTCCAGCCAGACCGGGTTACTTGGACTTCCAGCCAGACCGGGTTACTTGGGCTTCCAGCCAGACCGGGTTACTTGGACTTCCAGCCAGACCGGGTTACTTGGACTTGGCGACTTCGTTCAGGAAGTCAGCGTTCGTCCTAAAATTCCTGAGCCGGTCGAGCAGGAGGTCCAGCGATGCGACGGTCTTCGATGAACCTTCGTCTCCGACGGCGTCGAGGACTCGGCGCATCTTCGTCGTTGCACCCAGGCTTTTTGAGTCCATCAACAACTCGTCGTGACGAGTTGAGCTAGCCGCTATGTCAACCGCAGGCCACATGCGTTTTTCAGCTGCGTCACGAGACAATCGCAGTTCCATGTTGCCGGTGCCCTTGAACTCTTCAAAGATCACTTCGTCCATGCGCGAGCCGGTTTCAACTAGTGCCGTCGCCAGAACGGTAAGCGAGCCGCCGCCTTCGATATTGCGCGCTGCACCGAAGAGGCGCTTGGCCGGGTACAAGGCACCAGCGTCTACGCCACCGGACATGGTGCGCCCACTGAAGCGACCACTCAAGTTGTAGGCCCTAGCTAGACGAGTGATGCCATCCATAATGATGCAGACATCGTCGCCGGATTCGACCATACGTCGAGCTCGCTCGGACACAAGTTCGGCAACCGCTATGTGTTCGTCGGTTGGGCGATCGAAGGTCGAGGCAACGACCTCACCGTTGGTGAGCCACCGCTTCATATCGGTGACTTCTTCTGGGCGTTCGTCGATGAGCAGCACGATCAAGCGAACTTCTGGGTGATTTGTTTCGATCGAACGAACTATTTCTTTGATGACCGTCGTCTTGCCTGCCTTCGGAGGCGCAACAATCAGGCCACGTTGGCCCTTGCCAATAGGGGCAACAAGATCCACGATTCGTGCGGTCAAATTGGCTGGAGTCGTCGCCCGCTCGAGAACAAGTTGCTCTGTGGGGAAGATTGGCGTGAGGTCGTCGAAGTTGGGCCGGCCTCGGGCTTCTTCTGGTTCGCGTTCGTTGACGGCGTCAACGGTAATCAATGCTGGGTTCTTCTCGTTGCGAGCAGCAGGCCGGGAGGTCCCACGGATGCGATCACCTGACCGCAACCCGAAGTCGCGGACCATCTTGACCGGCACATAACAATCGTCGCTACTTGCAAGGCCGCCCTCGACGCGCAAGAACCCATATCCGTCACTACGCAGGTCCATGAAACCATCTACAGAGACGTGCTCACCGTCCCATCCCAATTCTTCGCGGTCACGACCCCGCCGGCGGCGGCGACGCTTATTACCCTGATCGTCGTTCGAATCGCCACGGTCATTGTTTGAATCGTTGCGGTCGCCGCGATCGCTATTCGAATCGCCACGGTCATTATTTGAATCGTTGCGGTCGCCGCGATCGCTATTCGAATCGCCACGGTCATTGTTTGAATCGTTGCGGTCGCCGCGATCGCTATTCGAATCGCCACGGTTCTTAGAATCGGCACGGTCATTGTTTGAATCGTTGCGACTGTTCGAATCGTGACGGCCGCCGCGATCATTATTCAAATCGCCGCGATCGTTACGGACATTCTGTCGACCTTTGCTTGCCGTGCGCTGAGGCGCACCTCTGCTCGGCCCAGGAGTTTTCTCGCTCGCGTCATCGCGCTCATCACCATCGGCGCTTGCGTCGCCACGACTGCTGTTTGGGACTGTGTCCGGTGCGTCGTCGAACGCGAGTCGCACCGTAGAGTCATCAGTCGCATCGGTCTCGTTAGCGCCAACGATCAGATCAATGATCTGTGCCTTACGCATACGAGATCCGACCTTGTTGCCCATCGCCTGAGCGATGACGGTCAGTTCGGCACGATCCTTGCCTTCAAGGGTGCTGCGATCGGAAGTCACGGGTAACTCCTGTGAGGTGTGTGATGCCACTCAATTCCGCTGCCCAAACTGGGGCTGGAATGAGGGGCCGGAAGACGGAACGAGGCCCGTGTGCGAAAGAACTTCAGTGGCTAACTACCTGAACAGAACGGTATCACTGGTGCTGATCCGTTCCTCATATTGGAACACGGATCGGGTGCTCGCCCAACGCCGGAGGGCTAGAGAGAGTCGATCCAGTATAGGAAATCGTCATATTCTTGGAACGAAGCAAGCTGCGGATTGTCCGCAATAATTTGGTCCGGCGCATGGAAGAGACTGCCAGCCTCGGCAGCGTTCAACATGGACAGGTCGTTGAACGAATCGCCACCAGCAGTCACATGGAAGTTCAAAGCTTGCATCGCCTCTACGGTGCGCCGCTTGTGATCAGGCGTGCGTAGCTCGTAGTTAACAATTCGGTCATTCTCGACGATCAGTCGGTGGCAGAAAATCGTTGGCAGTCCGAGATGCGGCATCATGGCGCCTGCGTATTGCTCGAAGGTGTCGCTCAGCAAAAGCACCTGATGGCGGCTACGCAGTGCATCAAGGAAGTCGACAGCCCCGTCAAGTGGCTTGATCTCGGCCAAAACCTCGGCGACCGTCGGCATCGTCAGATCGTGGTCGGCCAGAATCGCGAGCCGGTAGTTCATGAGGACGTTGTAATCCGGTTCGTCGCGGGTCGTCCGTCGCAACTCTTCGATACCGGTCAGTTCGGCCATCTCAATCCAGACCTCAGGCATGAGGACACCTTCGACATCAAGACAGGTAACTCGCTGCTGATCAGTCACAAGACGAGGATAATGCGATCACACAAAAACCGACAGCCCCCTAAACCCACCTGGCAGTATTACTCAGTCGATCTTCGTCACTCAGTCCGCAAACTGCGGGTGTAGTAGCGAATATCTTCGAGATAGTCCCAACCCATGTTCGACCAAAACGCTTGCGCACCGGTATTTGTCGCCCACACTTCGAGCCGTAATTCGGTGATACCTCGAGCAGCGAAGCGGCGCTCGAGTTCAGTCATGATCTCACGGCCCAGCCCAGTCCCCTGCTGCCCAGGGTCAACCACACACCGCTTCACCCGACCCCGATGACCGTCATAAGTGCCCATCACTGAGCCGACGATGCTGTCATCACGTTCGGCCAAGATGAACAGCTCGCCGTCGCAATCGAGTTTGGTCACTATTTCGTCGCGATCCATCTCGGGATTGTGCTCGACGCCGCCGCGACGCCAAAGCGCCAGAACAGCGTCGACATCATCGATGGTCACCTGCCGGAACTTGACCACACTGATCATCTACCGGTGCGCCCGAACAAAAGCTTGGACGGTCGCCAATTCGTTCGGCAGCACGTGGAAGCGCTCGTCACGTTCAAACAAGTCTCCGACTCGACTCGGGAGTTCCGGTCGCTGACCGCTCCCCTTCTCGACGGCATCGGGAAACTTCGCTGGATGCGCTGTTGCCAGACACACCATTGGTGAACCAGTAGCGGACAGCGAGCGCGCCGCACTTAGCCCTACGGCGCTGTGTGGGTCGAGCAGCATGCCGTGTGTCTCATACACCTGCGCAATCGTCTCGACTACGCCGCCCGGCGCATCGTCGTCAACCCTCACACCGCTCCACAATTCGGCGAGCAACTGTCGGTGCGGATCGTCCAGCGTCAAAGAACCAGTAGTGCGGAACTCGGCCATGGCTTCGGCGATGTACTGGCCGTCACGGCCATGAGTCTCAAAGAGCAGGCGTTCCAAATTGCTCGAAATCTGGATATCCATGCTTGGCGACAGCGTTGGCACAACCTCCAAAATTTCCATCGTGCCCGTGTTAAAAAGTCGAGCCAGGATGTCATTAGTATTGCTTGCCACGTAGAAACGATCGATCGAAAGCCCCATGCTGCGGGCCGCCCAGCCTGCGAACACATTGCCGAAGTTTCCGGTTGGCACCGTGAACGAAACCGGTGTGGATACCGACGCGACTCGTGACGAGGCCACTACGTAGTAGACGATTTGGGCCATGACCCGTGCCCAGTTGATCGAGTTCACTGCGCCTAGGCGCACCTCGTCGCGAAACGTCGCGTCAGCGAACATGGCCTTGACCAAATCCTGGCAGTCATCGAAGGTTCCTTCGATCGCGACATTATGCACGTTTGTCGAATCGACCGTGGTCATCTGGCGTCGCTGAACGTCGCTGACCCGACCATGTGGATGAAGAATGAAGATGTCCATGGCGTCACGGTCTCGGCATGCCTCGATTGCGGCAGAGCCGGTGTCGCCCGAAGTCGCCCCCACAATCGTGATGCGTTCGTTGCGACGACTCAGCTCATAGTCGAACAGTCGCCCAACGAGCTGCAGAGCCACGTCCTTGAACGCCAACGTCGGTCCGTGGAACAACTCCAGTAGCCAGACGTTCGGATCAAGCTCAACGAGTTCGACCACATTGTCGGTCTCGAAGGTGCCATACGTCTCGCTGACGATGGTCTCGAAGTCGTCGCGAGCAATCACGCCATCGACGAACGGCCACATGACATCGACGGCCGTGTTCACATAGGTGTCGGTGCGCGCCGTTGCTACCGACTGAGGCCAGCTCTCTGGCAAGTACAAGCCGCCATCGTTTGCAAGACCTGTGAGCAGCACGTCACCAAAGTCGAGTGCGGGGGCAGCGCCCCGGGTACTGATGAACTTCATGGCGCTCATGGGCCGATAACCCGATACAAAGCACCGACACGGTTCACGCTCGGCAACGAGGTCAATTTTTCGATCGTGGCAGCGATGTCTGCTTCGGAAGCCTGGTGAGTGATAAACGCCAGGCTCGCCTCGGTCCCAGTGCCTTCTTGTTCCATCGACCGAATCGATACACCATTTGCACCGAACACGCCGGCGACTTCGGCCAGGACACCAGGGCTGTCATCGACAGCAAGATCGAGATAGAAGGCAGACGTGGCGGCCTCAGGGGGACGCACATGTGCGTCAGCCAAGGCGGGCAGTCGTCGCACGGTGCCTTGTGCAATTCCACTCGCAGCCTCGATGACATCGCCCAGCACAGCCGACGCCGTTGGCCGCCCGCCTGCACCACGGCCGTACAACATGAGTTCATCGAGCGCACCACCCTCGATGAACACAGCGTTGAAGCTGCCGCGCACCGTCGCCAAAGGGTGGTCGAAAGGCACCATGGTCGGGTTCACCCGAGCCGAGATCTCGTACGGCGCTTCGGTCCCGACCCGCTCGACGACGGCAAGCAACTTGATCACATAGCCCAGCCTGCTGGCATTGGCTATGTCTGCTGCAGTGACGCCGCTGATTCCTTCGACCGGGACATCATCGGCAGTGATACTCACGCCGAATGCAACTGTGGCAATGATCGCAGCCTTGGCTTGTGCGTCGTGGCCCTCGACATCGGCCGTCGGGTCTGCCTCGGCGTAACCCAGGCGTTGGGCCTCGGCCAGAATTTCGGCATAGTTGGCACCGTCTTCGGTCATAGCGGACAACATGTAGTTGGTGGTGCCGTTGACGATGCCCATGATCCGGGTGATCGGCTCGCCTCGCAGTGACTTCTGCAACGTGCGCATGAGCGGAATCGCACCTGCGACCGAAGCTTCGAAAAGAAGCTCGGCGCTGTTCTCTGCGGCAAGGTCGAATAGCTCGCGGCCGTGAGCGGCAAGCAGCGCCTTGTTGCCTGTCACTACGGACTTTCCTGCGCGTAGTGCCTGACCGATCCAATCGCGGGCCAGGTCTACCGCACCGACCAACTCGACGACCAGATCAACATCATCGGCTTGGATCACTTCGCTTGCCTGATCGGTCAACACCGCATCTCCGATGCCAGGGCGGGGCTTCGTCAAATCGTTGACTGCGACTCGAGTCACCGTCAGGTCAATGCCGGTCAGCGCTGCAATATCGGTTCGCTGCTCGGTGATCAGTTCGACTAGGGAACCACCTACGGTTCCAAAGCCAAGAAGCCCAATACGCACCGACTGCATTCCCATCCACAGCAGGCTAGCGACTGAGTCACCGCGTGATCCCCGAGTTCCTGACACAATTGAGAGCGTCGCGCACCCTGTCGATGAATTCAGCTCTTCATTCGCGCTGGTATGGCGACTAGACGACGTCGAGGCGGGTCAGATCATCAAGTTCTTCGCGACGCACAACCAAGCGGGCACGGCCGTCGCTGACGAAAACCACTGCGGGACGGGTGACCTTGTTGTAGTTCGAGGCCAGAGAGTGGCCATAGGCGCCAGTGACCGGTGTGACGAGCAAATCTCCAACGGCGAGATCAGCTGGCACGTTGGCCTCGCGAATAATAATGTCACCGGACTCACAGTGTTTCCCGACTAGACGGACCTGATCGGGTCGATCGGCATCGGCCCGATCGGGAATAAAGGTCTCGTAGCCACTGCCGTACAGCACCGGTCGAGGGTTGTCGCTCATGCCACCATCGACAGCTACGTAGGTGCGAATACCCTCGAGTTCTTTCACCGTGCCGACCCGGTAGACAGTCATACCTGCCGTCCCCACAATCGAGCGGCCAGGCTCCGCCAGCACATGCGCTGTGATACCAGCATCGCCGGTCGCCTCAAGCACCGACCGACCCCATTGTGAAATCGTTGGGGCTTCCTCGCTGCCGACATAGGCAACGCCGAGTCCGCCGCCAACCGAGAGCTCAGGAAGCTGGTAGCGCTGAGAAATTTCGGCCAACACCGCGGCCGACTGGCGCATTGAGTCAATGCGAAAGACCTGGGATCCGATGTGGGCGTGGATCCCGAGCAGATCAATAGCTGGTGATGCGGTCGCCTGTTCGATAGCACGGTCTGCCAGGCCGGTCGAGACGGTGAAACCAAATTTCGAATCGTCTTGGCCGGTCGCAATAAACTCATGGGTGTGTGCTTCCACACCAGGCGTGATCCGGATCAGAGCGCTGGCGATTAGGCCTGTCTCGGCATAGATTGCCTCGATTCGGGCGATCTCGTCGAAGCTGTCGATGACGATGCGGCCGACGCCGGCCTGCATCGCAGCCAGCAGTTCGGCGCTGCACTTGTTATTGCCGTGAAACACGCAGTCGCTAGCGGGCACACCGGCCGTCTTCGCTACGTGGAGTTCGCCCAGCGTTGCGACATCAAGGTGCATGCCTTCTTCATGAGCGAGTTTGGCCATGGCCACGCACAGGAATGCCTTGGTCGCATAGGCGACGCCGGAGCCAAACACTTCAACGGCCTCGCGACATCGATCGCGCAGATGGTCCTCGTCATAGATGAACAGCGGCGTGCCAAACTCGGCGGCAAGTTCCGCAATATCGACGCCGCCGACGCTCATCCGCCCTTCGGCCGATACCGCTGCGTTGTCGGGAAGCAGGTGCTGAGGGATAGGTCCGATTGCTAGATGAGACATCATCACATTTCCTTGGGGGCAGAGACGCCTACGAGGTCCAGGCCGGTGGTCAGTCCAATACGTGCCGCCTCGATAAGCCACAACCGGGCCTGAGTCAGCTCGGGGCTTACACCTTCGCCCACGACGTAACAGTCGTGGTAAAAGCCATGGAAAGCCGCCGCCATTTCGCGCAACCAAGTGGTGATCTTGTGGGGAGCTCGTTCCCGAGCGGCACTACCGACGACTTCGTCAAAGGTACTCAAAACTCGTAATATCTCGAGCTCGCGCCCGTCTATGAGTAAACTCAAATCGGCTTCGAAAAGTGGGGCACGGGCGCGACCTTCTGACTCGGCGTTATTGGCCAGCTGGTTGATCCGAGCCGTTGCGTACTGCACGTAGTGCACGGGGTTGTCCATGCTTTTCTTTGCAAGCGCTCGCAGGTCGACCTTCTGTTTGGTATCCATTGACTGAGTTAAGAAGGTGTACCTCGCTGCATCGGGGCCCACCTCGTCGACCACTTCGTCGAGCGAGACCATGTCGCCCAGACGACCAGACATCTGGAGCTCGACTCCATCGCGTTCAAGCGACACGAGTTGGGTGACAATGACTTCGAGAGCGTTGGGATCATTGCCGAGAAACTCCATCGCAGCCTTCATCCGCGGGATGTAGCCGTGATGGTCCGCGCCCCAAACATTGATTAGCTGATCGGAGCGGCTGAACTTGTCTCGGTGATAGGCGATGTCGGGTGTGAGATAGGTGAAGTCACCATTGGCCTTGATGAGAACCCGATCCTTGTCATCACCAGCCTCGGTCGTCTTGAGCCAGGTCGCTCCGTCGGCCTCAAACACCATGCCGCTTGCCCTCAGCTCGTTGAGCGCATCGGGCACGCTGCCGTCGGCGACAAGTGACCGCTCCGAGAACCACACCTGGTGGTTCACGTTGATCTTGGCGAGTGTGTCCTTGTGGCTCTGCAATGCTCGGGCATATCCCCATTCGAGCGGGTCGGCATCGTCAGGCATCTCGGCAGCCCACTCGATCAGGTACTGACCGTGGTAGCCGTTCTCTGGCACCTCGCCGCCGCGTTTGCGCGCCGCTAGCGAGTCGGCAAACAAAGTCATTTGTACGCCCCGGTCGTTTAAGTAAAACTCCGACGTGACTTGATACCCAACAGCTGCCAGCAAGCGAGCGACCGAATCGCCGTACACCGCCCCTCGGGCATGGCCAGCATGCAATGGCTTGTTCGGATTCGCACTCACGAACTCGACGTTCACGTGTGTACCTGCACCGAAATCATGGCGGCCGAAGTTCTCGACACCGGCCTCAACCACATGAACAAGTTCATCGAATAGCCACGTATCGAAGAGTCGGAAGTTCACGAACCCGGGGCCAGCGATCTCGACTGCTTCGACATGAGACGGCAAGTTGGCGTTCAAGAGATCGGTCATCTCGACCGCAAATGCTCGCGGGTTTGAGCGGTCCGCTAGCTTCCAATTAGCCAAGGCGGCGTTGGATGACCAGTCACCGTGCTCGCGATGGGCTGGGCGCTCGAGCCCAATAGAGCCGGCGTCAACCTCGAGACCAAGGGCGCTGAGCGTGCCAGCGAGCGCATTGGTCAACCGCTCACGAATCATGCCAGGAAGCGTATTCGAGGTAGTCCGGATTCGTCGCGTTAGTGAGCGCAGCGAACAGCACGCTCCTCATCTTGTCCAAGCTGAGCACATTCGAGCTGAATGCATCCGAGCTTCTGGGGACTTGTTGCAACCCCAGCAGTCCAGCGTTTACGCCTTGTGAAGGGCCTAGTAGTCGAATTGGGCGTTAGGCGCGGATAACGCCGTCGGCGATCGCAGCGGCGGACACTGCTGGGGCTACTGCTTGGAGTACTCGGGGATCGAATACCGAGGGGATGATGTAGTCGGGCGCGAGATCGTCGCCGACTACCGATGCAATATTTTCGGCGGCGGCCAACTTCATCGACTCGGTGATGTCGGTTGCGCCAACGTCAAGCGCACCACGAAAAATACCGGGGAACGCCAGCACATTGTTGATCTGGTTTGGATAGTCGCTGCGGCCAGTAGCCATGACTGCGGCCAAGCCGTCGGCAGCTTCGGGCGTGATCTCGGGATTGGGGTTCGCCATGGCAAAGATGATCGGATCAGCAGCCATACCGCGAAGGTCAGCGGCGGTGAGCACGTCGGGTGCGCTTACGCCCATGAACACGTCGGCGCCCACAATGACGTCTTGCAGGCTGCCGACGCGGCGGTCACGGTTCGTGTTTGCGGCGAACCATTCCTTGACCGGGTTCAGGCGGTCGCGGCCCTGATAGATCGCTCCAGTTGAGTCCACGCCGATGACCTCGCCGACACCGGCACTCAACAGGATCTTGCCAATGGCAACACCAGCGGCACCAATACCTGAGATCACGACCGAAATGTCGGACATATTCTTGTCAACGATCTTCAGCGAATTCCAAAGTGCTGCGAGCGCAACCACGGCCGTGCCGTGCTGATCGTCGTGGAATACCGGGATGTCGAGGGATTCCTTCAGGCGTTGCTCAATTTCGAAGCACGCTGGAGCCGCAATATCTTCCAGGTTGATGCCACCAAAGCTCGGCGCAATACGTTCGACCGTTTCAATGATCTCTTCGATGTCAGTTGTGTTCAGGCAAAGAGGGAACGCGTCTACCCCAGCAAACTCCTTGAACAGCAGTGCCTTGCCTTCCATAACTGGCATGGCTGCCTCGGGGCCGATATTGCCAAGGCCCAACACAGCGGTCCCGTCGCTGACGATGGCAACCGTGTTCTTGCGAATCGTGTACTTGTATGACTTAGAGACGTCCTCGTGGATAGCCATACATACGCGGGCCACACCTGGGGTATAAGCCATCGAGAGATCGTCGCGATCCCCGACCGAGCAGAGCGCCAGCGTTTCAATCTTTCCCGCCTCGTGCATGCGGAATGTGCGATCGAACCAATCTAACAACTCGACATTCTCCAGACTTTCAACGGCCGCGACGATGCGCTTCTGGTGATCTTCGTCACGAGCATTAACGCAGATGCTGCGTTCTAGCGAGGCGCCTTTAGCCTCGAAGCCTTCGACGACAGCGATGTTGCCACCAGCGTCGCCAATCGCTGACGCCAGCGCACCAAGCACGCCAGGTACGTTGCGAAGCCGCACACGCAATTGAATTTGAAATGCCGCAGTAGGAGCAGTTGGAACAGCCATGGGCGGCAAGGGTAGTTATCCCAGTAGAAAAGCGGTGGCGGAAGAACGTGCTCATTTTCAGTCGTGCAAGGCGAACATCCAACAAACACTCTTCCGTGCCAACTGAACCATCACACACTAATCCAACCCGTAGTCGGAACGGGCAGTGCCGAAAAGGCACGCAGCGTTGTCGGTTTCCATCCGCAGCGTCGGCTCGTCGACCCAAAGCAGCTAGGCAGTAGAGCTGGGAACAAACGGCGAGAGATCCAACTCAATGATCTCTTTACAGCGATCCTCTAAGGACTGAGTGCGCTCTGCAGGCAAGCCAGGTCAAGCGCCCCTGCGGTGACAACGCCGGAGAACGGGCAATGAAGCTACCCGTTCTCATGCTGATGCCACTGGTGACCTGCATCCTCCCACCGCTCTTGATTGTGCTGCTCGGCCCTGCTGTTCTGCAGGTCATGGAGACCGGACTCGGCTCAGGCAACCTCTAAGCCTGTTCTTGCCTGTGTAAATGGGCACAGGTGTGGCTCCAAAACTGGTTCACCACCACTACAGTGCTGAATCTCGTAGCTTGCGCAAGTTGGCAACGTAGTAGCCCTCGTAGCTCAGGGGATAGAGCATTGGCTTCCGGAGCCATGTGCGCAGGTTCGAATCCTGCCGAGGGCGCTGCAGAGTTCAGATCACTTCCCAGCCGGGTTCTTTACCCGATCTGATGACAGCGATGACACCCGGTTCTACGAGCCTGTTCGCCTGGTCCAACACATTGACGACGGCGCAATTGCTGCCGTAACTTCGTTGTACGAAGAACTCAATATCAACGGCCGTGTCCTGGACATCATGGGTTCATGGATCTCGCACTTCGCAGCAGCTCCAGACGAACTGGTGGTGTTGGGCATGAACCTGACCGAGCTACAGGCCAACCCCATGGCCACCGCGGTGCTGGCTCACGATCTGAACATCACGCCAACACTTCCGTTTGCGGACAACCACTTCGATGACGTCGTCTGTGCCGTGTCGGTGGACTACTTAACCCAGCCAATCGAGGTGTTTGCCGACGTACAACGGATTCTGAAACCTGGCGGCCGATTGGTCTGTACTTTCAGCAACCGCTGTTTCCCAACCAAGGCGATCCGCGGTTGGCTGTTAGCTACTGAAGCCCAGCGATGCAACATCGTGGCCCAGTACTTCGAGCTCTCAGATGGGTTCGCGCCAGCAACGACTGAGAACCGCACCGGCACTGCATCAGGTGACCCGCTCTACACCGTCTGGTCCACCGCCACCTGATCGTGAACACAACTCTATGCAGATGCCTCCGCAGAGAGTTGTCGTCTGCCTGGTGGTCAGCTGGTTCGGCCCTTTAAGCTCAACACATGAGCACAGCTGAGGCCACCAAGCCAGCACGCGTCCGCTGGACGCACCAGTGGAAGGAACTCCACGACGAAGTCATTAACAGCGGGCTCTGCACCGGTTGCGCTGGCTGTGTCATTGCCTGCCCCCACGATGTCATTGGTTACAAGCACGAACCTGGGCACTACAAGCCGTTCCACCTTGAAGACGAACTTGGCGAAGCTAACTGCACCCACGGCGAAAAGGGCTGCACCAGCTGCACCCGGGCGTGCCCTCGCTTCCGCGACTGGGAGACCGAGGCCGACGAGCACTTGTTCGGCCGAGTCCGTGAACCCGACGAAATGTCGGGCGTGTTCAAAGACATCCTGCTGGTTCGCGCCAGCGACGACTTCGTTTACGACACGGGCCAAGACGGCGGTTTAGTTTCCGCCATCCTGATCTGGTGCCTTGAGAACGACATCCTCGATGGCGCTCTTGTCAGCCATCTCGAAGGCGGTGCCGATGGCGGCGGCTGGAAGGCCATACCCGGCGTCGCTACGAACCGCGAAGAGGTCCTGGCCGGCGCAGGAAGCCGCTACACCTATTCGGCCAACACCATGGCCTATCCCGAGGCCAAAGAGAAGGGCCTCGAGCGCCTTGCACTCGTGGGCATGAGCTGTCAGACCTCAATTGCGCCTGTCATGTGGCACCGCAAGGTCGGCAAGGTTTCTAAGCCGTTCAAGCTGAACATAGGCCTGCTGTGTTCCAAGTCGTTCGATGACTCACTGTTCGATGAATTGTTCGGCGTCAAGTACGGCCTGAACAAAGACGACATCGTCAAGATGAATATCAAGGGTGTCTTCCAGGTGTGGATGAAGGACGGCTCGTACCACGAGATCAACCTGAAGGAATGCCACGCCTGGACGCGTGAGGGCTGCATACATTGCCCAGACTTCGCGGCCGAGCACGCAGACATCAGCACGGGTGGGATTGGTAACGAAACGGACTGGACACTAACCGTCGTTAGAACCGACCTGGGTCGGGCCATTATCGAAGCCATGATCAAAGATGGCGTCATCGATACCCGCCCAGGTGACGATGACCCTGCAGCGATTGACCTGATGCGCCGACTTTCACAGAAAAGCCGCGAACGTTGGCCACAATGGGCCAATCAAAGCGCAGCGGTCGGCCTTCCCACCCGCAAGAAGTAACCGGTTCACCACCACCACGCCAGGTCATCTACACCCGGCGTCTGTCACTCGTTCCTCCGTGCCCAACCATCTGTGTCAGACACAGATGGTTCAACCATCTGTGTCTGACACAGATGGTTAGCCAGCGCAAGGATCCGGGACTGAAGACCCGGTAATCCTAAAACAGGGTTTGGGCGAGGAACGAGTTCAAAGCCGAACTACCCCTGCCCGCCGGCTATGCAGCCTTTAACGATGTCGAGCATGCGCTGTTCAGCTGCGGGAGCATCCGCGCTGCCTATCAAACTGCCCGGGTCGCCTTTGAGGTCGTCGTTGAGCTTGACGAAGTCTTTGAACGCTATGCCATTTACACCTGAAATTTCGGCGTAGCTGCACTGGCAAATATTGTTGGCATCTTCTGCCAGGTCAGAGTCGTTCAGGCCGACTTTGCAGCCTTCAAGCCAATTGGCTTCGACATTACTGAGACCAGTTTCAGGGTCGATCTGATCGGTATAGCTCTCAGGGAAACCATCGCTGCTACAGGACGCGGCGATAATGACCACGAAGAGCAATGAAGCAATGGCTTTAGCGGTGCTGCTTAATGCAGGGCGGCGAGACACGGCGGCAAGGCTATCTGAATTTCAGCCTTCCCCGGTCTGCGACAATTCTCGGGCCCTCGAGAACACTGCGTCGAGCATTTCCTCGGTAAGTCGGCCGGTGAACGTGTTCTGCTGACTCACGTGATACGAGCACAAGATCGTAAGCCCCGACTCGAGCAGGACTTCGACGCCGTGGCCAAACTTCGGCCTTGGTCTGACCTCAAGATGCTGGGCTACCGCTTGATAGCCGATCCCGCCGAGCGCCACGACGACTTTAAGTCCTTTCAGATACTCAAACTCTCGATTCAAGAACGGTCGGCATTGCGCTCGTTCGTTCGGCGTCGGCTTGTTCGCCGGCGGTGCACACTTGACTGGTGAGGTGACCCACGCGTCGGTAAGTTCCAGGCCATCGTCCTTGCTAATGCTCTCTGGTTGGTTGGCAAACCCGGCGCGGTACATAGCCCGATATAGCCAATCCCCCGAACGGTCACCGGTGAACATGCGACCGGTGCGATTAGCCCCATGAGCCGCAGGAGCAAGGCCAACAACCATGACTCCAGCTTTAGGATCACCAAACCCTGGAACACCTTTGCCCCAATAATGATCGTCACGAAATGACGCTCGTTTGTCGACAGCAACCTGTTCGCGCCACTTGACCAACCGAGGACAGCGGCGACAGTTCTCGACATCAATCTCCAATTGGTGCAGTGCATTCACTTTGACAACGCTAGTTTTTTAAGCCACATGGCACGTAAGAAGAGCACATCGACGACTCCACCGGCAATGACCACCATTCTGTTGGTGCGCCACGGCCAGACTCCAACCACCGGAAAGGTCTTGCCCGGCCGTGCGAAGAACCTGCATCTGGGCGATGTTGGCATGGCCCAGGCGGCCAAAGTAGGCGACCGCATGAGGGCGCTCAAGAAGGTCTCGGCGGTGTACGCATCACCTATGGAACGCACCCAGGAGACCGCAGCACCTATCGCCAAGGCCACGGGCTGTCGTATTCGCACCCGACCCGGTCTCAATGAGTGCGACTTTGGCCAGTGGACAGGCAAGAACCTGGCCGACCTACGCAAGCTCCCCGAGTGGCGCACGGTGCAGAGTTATCCGAGTGGGTTTCGTTTCCCAAAGGGTGAATCATTCCCAGAAATGCAGGCCCGCATGATCGGTGCACTCACCGACATCGTCGCGGCTCATCCTGGCGAGACCGTTGTAGTGGTCTCGCACGCCGACACAATAAAAGCTGCGATTGCGTCAGCGATGGGCACTCACCTCGACCAGTTCCAACGGATCGTGGTTTCACCGTGCTCGGTCACAGCCATCATGTATGGACAAGCCGGTCCCATCGTCTTGGCTGTCAATTCGACAGGCGATGACTTGACCTCACTTGTCCCATCATGACTTCACTTGATCGTTCCTTCGACCTACCCGATGTTGACGCATTTGTAGCTGGCACGGTTGGCCCTGCAGGCGACCGGGCGTTCTTCCTGCAAGCGGTCGCTGGCGGCCAAGTTGTCACGCTTAAGGTCGAGAAGCAGCAGGTCATTGCCTTGGCCGAGTATCTCTCGAACATGCTGACCGACTTGCCTGAGCCTGACGCCGGTACCGTCCCTGCGCCGTCTGGTCTGGCGACCCCGGTTGAGCCTGAGTGGGCGGTTGCCTCGATGGGCGTCGCGTACGTCGAGAGCCGTGATCGTGTTGCACTGTGGGCCGAGCAAATGCTCGTGCGCGAGGATGATGGTTCCCCGGCCACGAGTCGATTCCAACTCACCAGGGGTCAGGTCCTAGCTTTTGTCACCCACGCCACGGGCCTGGTAACCGCTGGGCGTCCCCCATGCCCGTATTGTGAGGCACCCCTGAACAACGTTGACGGCTGGTGCCCATGCTGGAACTGACAGCCCGGTGAGCGATGAAGAATCCCCGTTTCGCGATCGGGATCCGATCCCCAACAGTCAGGCAGAAGAACTACTACGCAACGGCGACATTGACGTCTTAGGTCAGATGCCCTGGAGTTCGAACACCACATTGTTGTGCGACGTCGTCCACGGCGACCAGATCATTCAAGCCGTGTACAAGCCGCACCGCGGCGAGCGGCCGTTGTGGGACTTCCCAGATGGCCTGTACCTCCGCGAGGTCGCGTGCTACCAACTGGCGAAATCAATCGGCTGGGATCTGGTCCCACCAACCGTCTTAATCGATGGCCCAGTCGGCCCCGGCTCACTTCAACTGTTCATTCCGTGCAACTTCGAAGAGCACTATTTGACCTTGCATAACGAACCCCAGTTCCTGGCCGCGTTTCAGAAGCTGACGGCTTTCGACTTTGTTGCCAATAGCACCGATCGCAAGAGTGGTCATGTGTTGCTCGGCAAGGATGGCCATATCTGGGCAATCGACAACGGCTTATCGTTTCATGCCGAGTTCAAGCTTCGCACTGTGCTGTGGGATTTCGCCGGTGAACCCATCCCCGACGACATCCGAACGGACCTGAGCACGTTCGTCGATGTTGGTCTGGGCGATGCCCTGATCGATCTGCTCGACGACGACGACGAGGTCGAAGCCGCACTCGAGCGGGCTGGCACATTGATCAGCAGGGGCCGCTTCCCTACCGATCCAACCGGCCGGCGCTGGCCCTGGCCACTGGTCTAGCCGCCTGCCTCGCTGAGTCCAACGAGTCGTTCTGTACGAGGCCGATCGCATGGCGCACGCGAAAGGCAGTGCCACCTGGTTAGGCCAAGAACTTGCTGCCGTCGACGTGCCAACCTTGTTTGTGATTCATCAACTGCTGTTTAAGGCAGCTATCTGGCCCATGGACCGTATTGGGCTAAAGGTCGCTGGCCTCTTCGGAGTTGTCGGGCTCTCATATTCCTAGCGGGGCCGCCGCTCCTAACTTTGTTGCCGTGGCCCTCAGCCAGAAATCAATCGTCTCACCATGTTCAATTCGTTGCTCAACAGACCAGTGCTGTAACACGCAGGGCACAGAACAATCTAGCCATCGGGGTTGGGGGCCCAACTCCCTCACAGGCCACACAAGCTGCCTCTGACGCCGTTAGCTGGAACAAGTCCACTACACGTTGACAATTGCTGGGTAGCGCCTCCACGGCCGCCAAACCGGCCTAACAGCCACATCTAGCCAGCAGTGCGCAGCCCCGCGCCCAAAAAGTACTCTGCGACGTTGCACCTGCACAGCAGGTACAACGTCGCAGAGTAGGAAGTGGTTAGCGGTTAGCCGGCCGCTTGCCTGAACTATCAAGGCGTCAGCCAGGACAGGGTTTCATTGAGGGGCGCAGCGACACCGCCGAAAGCCCGACTACCCGCGGGCAGCGAGGGCTTCGAGCAGTTGCGGCAGGACCTTGTGCACATCGCCCACAATGCCCAGATCAGCAACACCAAAGATTGGCGCTTCAGAGTCCTTGTTGATCGCGATGATCGTCTTGGAGCCCTTCATGCCGACCAGATGCTGGGTAGCACCGGAGATGCCAGCTGCGATGTACACGTCGGGCTTCACAACCTTGCCGGTCTGACCGACCTGGTAGCTGTAGGGAACCCAGCCAGCATCGACGATTGCACGGCTTGCGCCCGGTGCAGCCTTGAGTGCCAATGCAAGGCTCTCTATCAGCGAGTAGCTGTCGGCTTCGCCGAGGCCACGGCCACCAGAAACAACAACCGCTGCCTCGTCGAGCTTGGGACCTTCAGTTTGTTCGACGAATGAATTCGTGACGACTGCTGCACCGGTGGCACCCAAGTCAGGAATGACAAGCGCCGATACGGCAGCTACGCCTCCGCCGGTCTCTGAAGCTTCGAACGACTTCGGACGAACCAGAAAGATGCCTGGCTTGTCGGTCGTGAACTTGGTCTTAACAAACGATGCGCCACCGAAGACGGGCTCGGTGCCAACAAGGCCACCTTCGTCGATCAGGTCAACGATGTTGGTGATAACGGGAGCATCGAGCTTGACCGATAGTCTCCCAGCGACATCACGGCCGCCATAGGTGGTGCCGATCAAGATCGCAGCGGGTGCTGCGCCGCCGGCGATGGCAGCTGCCATAGCGCCAGCAACCGATGGGCCAGGGAGGGCGCCGCCCAGGTCCCCGGTTGCGAGGACAGTCGTTGCACCGTGTGCGCCTAGTTCAGCTGCGACTGCGTCGCCGTCACCGCCAACAATGGCGACAACGTCGCTAGAAATTTCGCGAGCCTTAGCGAGTATTTCGAGAGTAATGGAAGCGACCGAACCCTCGGCAACTTCGGTATGGACCCAAACTGTTCCTACAGACATGGCAAGCCTCCTCAGATGACCTTGAGCTCGTCGAGGAATGCCACGATGCGTTGGTACGCCTCGCCCTCGTCTTCGATGATTTCGCCAACGTCTCGCACCGGCGCTTCTTCTACAGCGATAATTTCTTGTCCAGCGCCGGCCCAGCCAACCGAACCAGCGTCAAGGCCAAGGTCAGCAACAGTGACCTGGTCCACAGGCTTGGACTTAGCGGCCATGATGCCTTTAAACGACGGGTACCGAGGCTCGACGACGCCAGCGGTCACCGATACCAAGCACGGCATTGGACAACTCACATCATCGTAGCCAGCTTCGGTTTGACGCTTGACCTCAATACCGGCCTCGGTCATTTTGATCGACTTAGCGAACGTGACAGATGGCAAGCCCATGAGCTCGGCAATCTGTTCAGGAACCGTGCCGGTGTAGCCATCGCTGGACTCGGTTGCAGTGATAACTAGGTCGGGCTCGGCGCGAGCAATGGCGGCAGCGAGGACCTTTGCGGTACCGAGTGCATCGGTACCGGCCAGCGCCTCATCGCTGATCAAGATGGCAGAGTCAGCACCCATAGCGAGAGCGGTTCGGAGGCCGTTGACCTCGCCATTTGGGACCATCGAAACCAGGGTGACTTCACCACCACCGGCAGCCTCGACAAGCTGTAATGCCATTTCAACGCCATAACTATCTGACTCGTCGAGAATGAGTTTCATGTCACGCTTGAGCGTCTTAGTAGACGGATCAAGGGCGCCCGGATCAGCCGGGTCTGGGATCTGCTTCACGCAAACGGCAACCTTCATGTATGCAGTGTGGGGGGTTCGTGCACAACTTCACAATCTCAGTGGCGGGTAATTTCGTATTTCTTTTTGCGCCGATCCAGGCGAGACTGCCCGAGTTGTGCAACTTCTTCTGATCGTGAACCCATTTGCATCGTCGGTTTCGCCTCGTACGCAGGTGCTCGTTCAGCGTGCACTTGGCGAGGCTCACGACGTCCAAGTGGTCGAAACCACCCGCCGAAATCATGCGACTCGCCTGGCCGAGGATGCAGCGCGACGTGGCGTTGACGGCGTGGTCGTGCTTGGTGGCGATGGCACCGTGAACGAGGTTGCGAACGGCGTTGCGGATACACCCTGTGCGCTGTTGCCGCTGCCCGGAGGATCAACAAATGTGTTCTGCCGCACGCTTGGATTGCCCGACGACCCGCAGGATGCGGTGCGGTATTCGCTGGCTGCGATCGAGCACGACCTAATCCGGCCGGTTGGAATTGGCAGCGTAAATGGGCGCTATTTCTTGTTTCACACCGGTGTCGGGTTCGATGCCGCCGTTGTCGAACAGGTCGAACGCCAAAGCGACCTCAAGCGCTATCTGAACCATCCACTGTTTGTGTATGCCGCCATCAAGACTTGGTTACGTCACTATGACCGAAGCGAGCCAGCGTTCTCGATCGAGTTTCCCAATGGGCGGGTCGATGATGGTTATTTCACCATCTGCATGAACACCGACCCCTACACCTATCTCGGCAATCTGCCGCTGAACTTGGCACCGGGTGCGACGCTCGATCGCGGCCTGTCCACCGTCACTCTGCGCAGCTTGCGCAGCTCGCACCTGATGCGAATAGTTATTGATGCACTTCGTCCGCCGGCAGGAGTTACCGCAAACAAGTTTCTTGATCTGCAGTCCGATCTCACGTCGGCCACCCTGCGGGCACGGCGTCCGGTCCCGGTGCAGGTTGACGGCGATTACATCGGAACGTTCAACGAAATTGACTTCCGTCATCATCCCAATGCGTTGCGCCTAGCTCGCACCGACTTGCTGGACCTTGCCGACCTAAATACCTAGATCGCCTCAGGCCGGGGCCTTGCCCAGCAGCCCCAAGCTACTAGCACCGTGGGCTAGCGATGGCGCTCCAGAATCTTCTGCTCCGAGGTTGAAGTCGGCGGTGATACGCGATTCGCCGGCGCGCCACTCGAACCAGATCTGCTGTCCTGCTGCGTTGGACTCACCACAAACGAAACAGCTGCTCTCGTAATCCCATTTGTCATTTGTCAGCGGGAAGACATAGCTAGAGGTTCTCCAGGATGACCGCCGGGTCATCGCCGATAATCATGTCTACGCCGAGCGACGATGCCAGTTGCACGTCAGCTGGCTCGTTCACGGTCCAGGTAACAACGCGCAGCGACGCAGCACGAGCTTGTTCAACTAAGTCGGCGTTCAGCAGCCGGATCCAGGGGGCAAGCGTGCCGTGTCCATCGCTTTGGGCGATCGCCAGCGCTTCGTCGAACGAGCGTTTCCAGAAAAGTAAGCCGGTGGGAAGGTCAGGTTGCAATTCGCGCACGAGTCGAAGCGCATCAGCGTCGAACGAGGTGACCATCAGTTCGGTGGACGGCGAACAGTGAGAACCGATCTCGTGAACCACAAGTTCTGCAAAGCTCGCCAACGACATATCGATATCATCGGTCTTCATCTCGATGTCGAGACCGAGTGCTGGCGATGCGGCAACAAGATCGCCGAACCGCGGGATAGCTGAATCAAGGTCGCGATAGCCGGTCGACCCCAACCGGATCCCATCGATGGTCACAGGGTCATGGTGGATCGCCAGCTGGCCATCACCGGTGGGACGAACATCAAACTCGACCCACGTCGCCCCCCGCTGCTCTGCAGCCGCAAAGCTGGCAAGTGTGTTCTCCGGCTGCACCGTTGGCGCACCCCGGTGGCCACATACAACAGGACGTCGGTCCGGACTCGGTAGTGGTGTCATTTTCACATCGCTCTCCACCCGTACCCAATGAGCCAGATCCACCCGAACCCAATGAGCCAGAGTAGTGCGCCAGAAATCTGGACAAGTTTTAGCCAAATTGACCCTTGTGGTTCAAACAGAACACAAGGTATGTTCATAGTGAGTGGTCAAATCGACCAACTCCAAGGGGAACATGCGGCAGCCCGTTAACTGCTGCATTTTAATTTAGGGGGACCATTGGCACTCACAATGCCGAAGTACGACCCAAGCGACCATGACTGGCGCTTGAATGCTGCATGCAAAGATACCGATCCATCGCTTTTCTTTCCTATCGGAACAACAGGTCTAGCGATTAATCAGATCGATGCAGCAAAACAAGTCTGCACAACATGCCCTTGTATGACAGATTGCTTGCAATTTGCACTAGACACCAACCAGGATGCTGGTGTCTGGGGCGGCCTCGGCGAGGAAGAACGACGAGTCATCCGTCGCCAGCGTGCTGCAGCACGAAGATCAGAGCGTCTCGCAGCTGTCGAAGCCCAAGCGGGCCTCTAGCAGCCGGTCCTACAGTTCAAAACACTAAAACTACGATGATCCGGCCGCCCGGCCGGGTCAGCGTAGTTTTTAGGCAGCCATAGTCGACGCCCGCCCCAGCCCATACGAGACCAGGGCGCTTCCAACGAGCACCGCTACTAACTATCAATCTGGCGAATGCCACCAGCACACAAAGCCGAACGAAGACTCAGCTGAAGCCGATGCGCTGGTCTTCGGAGCTGCCAATCTCAACGTAGGCGACCTTGTCGGCCGGGAAGCCGATTTCGCGGCCCTTCTTATCTGTTAGCCATATCAGACCAGCGCCCGCAGCGACTGCGTCGTCGATCATGGCTTTGACGTCTGCCGCCGAGTTGTCGTCGGGCATTTCAATGCCGACCTCGCGGGGCGCGTTCACAATACCAATACGGATGTCCATGGGTTGCCTCCTACGGCGAAGAATCAGATGATCTTGAGTTCAGGGTTGTAGCGACGTTTGGGAGCGAGTTCGACGTCGATTATCTCGGCCATCGAGGCAAAGATCAACCCAGCCTCGCTATCAGGGTCAGTGACCACAATCGGGCGGCCGTTATCGGCACCATCTCGCAACTTGGGAGTAAGTGGAATCTGGCCAAGCAACGGCACGTCGCATTTCTCGGCGAGTTCGGTGCCACCACCGGCGCCGAATAGTTCATAGCGCTTGCCATCATCGCCAGTGAACCAGGACATGTTCTCGATGACGCCGCGCACCTCGAGGTTCACCTTGTCGGCCATCGTTGCAGCGCGCTGCGCAACCTTCTGGGCAACAGGTTGTGGCGTGGTCACGACGTACACCTCGGCGCGGGGCAAAAAACCAGCCATCGAGATCGAGATGTCGCCAGTGCCGGGTGGCAAATCGATGAGCAAGAAGTCAGGTTCGTCCCAGTACACATCGGTCAGGAACTGCTCGAGCGCCTTGTGCAACATAGGGCCGCGCCAGATAACCGCCTGATCTTCTTCGGCGAAGAAACCCATCGAAATCACACTTACGCCATGTGCTTCCGGCGGAATCAGCATGGTGTCGATGACGACGGGTGGCCGGTCAATACCGAGCATGCGAGGTACAGAGAAACCCCAAACGTCGGCGTCGATGATGGCGACCTTGTGGCCTCGGTTGGCCAAGGCCACAGCCAGGTTCGTTGTCACCGATGATTTACCCACGCCCCCCTTGCCCGAAGCGATAAGCAGGACCCGAGTCTTCGATGCGGGGTCAGCCATAGGGATAGTCCGGCCTTCGGAATGGCCTTGCGACGGCTGGCTACCGGCCGTCGACGCCGGGTCGCCATGCAACATCTCGCGTACAGCTGCCCTCTCATCATCGTTCATGACGGTGAACTCGAGTGTTGATGTCGTCACCCCGTCGAGGGCTTCGACCGCTGTGCAAACACGGTTATCGATCTCGGCGCGCAATGGGCAACCAGCAATGGTGAGGGCGACCAGCACACCGACATGACCATCGGTGATCGTGATTTCCCTAACCATGCCAAGGTCAACAATGCTGCGGTGGAGTTCAGGGTCTTCTACCGGCCGGAGTGCTTCAATAACTTCGGCTTCGGTGACGGCCATGGGTACCTCTTGGTCAGGGGGATCTGGGTTCGGCGAATCATGACGACTCGCAGCGTTGATATCCCGAGGCTATCGAATGAGTGTTCCGCTTGGCGGCCTGAGCCAAGCTGGATACCGTTTCGTGTGTGCCATTGTTTCTGATCCGCCACGCCATTGCTGGTGTTCGCAACAACCTTGACCCCTCCGACGAGCAGCGGCCACTCGACCGGGTCGGTCGCAGACAGGCACAGGCCATCGCGGATACCTGGACCGAGACTGGAATCGAGGCCATCTATTCGAGTCCAGCACTACGCTGTGTTCAGACTGTCGAGCCGCTAGCGGAACGACTTCAAATACCGGTGCTGATTGCTCCTGAGCTCTTCGAGGGCGCGTCTACTTCTCGTTCTATCGAGTACGTGCGCTCGTTCACTGGTCGCTCTGTGGCGCTCTGCAGCCATGGCGATGTAATTCCCGATGTGCTGCGCAATCTTGAGGTCGGCGGCAGTCAACTCCAAGGCCGGGGATGCGCCAAGGGATCTGTCTGGCTGCTGGACAACTCGACGGACCGCATCGAAACTGGCATCTATCAGCCAGCGCTAGTCCACGTCGACGGGACCTCCCCAAATTCGTCCTGAATCCATAGCCCAGACTTCGTAACCGCCGACTCTGACTGTGCATCGGCAAAGCCAGATAATTGATGAATAGACTCTGGTATGGAACTCACGCACGACGCTCTACGCGTTGCACCCAAGGTCCTTCTTCACGACCATCTCGACGGCGGATTGCGCCCTTCGACCGTGGTCGACCTGGCCAAAGACTCTGGATATGAGCTGCCAACCAGTGACCCTGATGAGCTCGCGACATGGATGGTTCGAGGCGCAAGCCGCCTTGACCTGGCCCTCTACCTAGAGACGTTCGCTCACACTGTCGGGGTCATGCAGAGCAGCGACGCGCTGTACCGCGTTGCAGCCGAGTGTGCCCAGGACCTGGCCGCTGACGGCATTGTCTACGCCGAAGTGCGTTTTGCTCCGGAGCTTCACCTTGACGATGGCCTGAGTTTGGACCAGGTCGTCGAGGCGGTCGCCGACGGTTTCACCGATGGATCGGCCGACAGCGGTATCCGAATCGGCACGCTGGTCACCGCGATGCGTCACGCGGCCCGATCGCTCGAGATCGCCGAGTTGGCCGTGCGCCATCGCGACCGAGGCGTAGTTGGATTCGATATTGCAGGCGCCGAGTCCGGCAACCCGCCAACTCGCCATCTGGATGCCTTTCAATACATCCAGCGGGAGAACTTCCATTTCACGATTCATGCCGGCGAGGCATACGGCCCACCCTCGATCTGGGAAGCCATTCAGTACTGCGGTGCTGAGCGCTTAGGCCATGGTGTGCGCATCATCGACGACATCACCGTCAACGAGGACGGATCAGTGGAAATCGGCCGGTTGGCGTCCTATGTTCGCGACCGTCGCATCCCGCTCGAAATTTGCCCAACGTCGAACGTGCATACTGGGGCAGCCAGCTCAATCAAAGACCATCCGATCGGCCTGCTCAACGATCTGTCCTTCCGCACCACGATGAACACCGACAACCGACTCATGAGTGCAACGACCCTGACGCACGAATTCGCGGAATGCGCAGCCGCATTCGACTGGGATTGGAAAATGGTGCGCTGGATGACCGTGAACGCAATGAAGAGCGCCTTTATCCCGTTTGACGAACGTATCGAACTGATCAACGACACAATCAAACCGTGGTACGAACCGAACCCCAGCGTCTGACACGCTTCATTCCGTCTACCAAGATCGGTTCAGAAGCCGCCTACCCCAGGACGGCCGCCAACTGGTCGTAAAGTGCCTGCAAGTCAGGTGATAGTGCATCACGGTCGACCACTTGCAGATCCTCGAGAGCAGCGTCAAAGTCGCTTTGCGCAGCCCATGCATCGGACCGGTACAGACGAATCACAGGCTCTTCATCGGGCGACGCCAGCAACACAGCATCGTCGAGTGCTTGCATCGATCTGGCAACGATTTCAGGATGCTCGGCCTTGCTGAGTTGACGTGCGAGTTGCCCCTTGCCAACAAGCGCAACGAGTTGCTGCGGGTCGTTGGCAAGCACTGCATCGAAAGTCGCCTGCGCCAGCACGATGTCGCCGAGCTGCGACAGCAATGCACCGGCGCGCGCCACGTCTTCCAGGGACCCGCCGATCCCGGACAGGTCTACTGTTTCACCCGGTTCGAGAGGATCAAAAATTTGTTTAATCTGCCCAGCAGCAATCGACACGCGAAGGTCGAACTGTTCAACCAGCGCCAGCATCTCTTCTGGCGGGTCGATCGAGTCAAAAACCGCTAGCTGAGCGGCCGCTTCGATAAACCGCTGTTCGTCATCGAGCAGGATCGCTGAGAACACCCGAGCATCGGGATACTCAGGATCCACTACGACCGCTTCACTGAGATCAATCAGTCCGGTCTCAGGGTCACCTAGCCGAGCGGTGAGCCAGCCCCGATACGTAAGTGCCTCGACATTGCCAGGCGAAACCTCGAGTACCTCGTCATACACGTCAAGCGCCTCGGGCCAGCGACCTTCACGGGTCAAGGTGTCGGCTTCAGAAAGCAGTCCAGTCGAGGACTGACGTATAGCGCCAGTCACGCTGTCGTCGGGGCTTCTGAAGCCTGACGCTTGAGCCAACAGCACACCAGCCAACACCGCGAGCACCAGAACGCCGATGAGAGTGACCACGCGTTGGCCGGTTCCAAGCTTGGTGTCCATGTCGTGAAACGCAGCCCGTTCCTGTTGGATCGCGCGGGTGACTTCAGCAAGTCGGCGGGTGTAGTCGTCAGTTAGCCCTGCGTGGTCATTGGCCTCGAGATCACCAGCTGCAAGCTCTGCATCAAGATCGTCGAGAGACCGCAGCAGAAAGTCTCGCTCACGTTCCAACTCAGCGAGGGCATCGGGATCGAGTGACGCCGTGGCGACCCCGGCCTTATCGGTTGTCATGAACGGTCTCGTCGAAGCTCGGCGACAAGCTCTCGGTCCTCTTCGGTCGCTGCGCGTAAAGAATCGGCTTGAACACGCCATCGCTGGAACGCCAGCCCGACCGCAGCCGTAGCCATCCCGGCCGCTACCACCGGGACGATCCAAACGAGCCCGGTAAAACCACCACTATCAGGGTTCAGTACTATCGAGCGGCCATACCTGTCGATGTACACCTGACGAATCTCGTCGTCGGTCTCACCTTCAGAGATGCGGGTTCGGATGTCGCCGCGGATCTCGCGGGCGATTGCGACATTGGACTCAGCGACCGATTGACCTCGACACTGTGGACAACGAATGGTCGAGGCCAACTGTGACATTCGCTCACCGTCACTCTGCGGGCCGCCATCACCAGCCGAGCCAACAATCAGAGCAGCAACACCAATAATTGCCATGAGTACCCAGGAGAGCCATCGCCACTGAGCCTTAAAACCAGTAACAGTCATGAGCCACCAGCTTCGAGTTGGGCGATCGTGGCATCAATGCCATCGGCCGTTACGCCACTGGCGCCAATCCACTTTTGCACCACACGACCACTCGGTGAAATAAGCAACGTCTCAGGAACAGCTGTCACGCCGTAGTCGATGGCGATGCGACCTGTCTCTTCGACCAAGGCTGGCCAATCGCCACCCAGCTCGTCGAAGAATTCACGAGCATTCTTTTCAGTGTCGCCAAACATAACGGCCACCACCTGCACATCGTCGTCTCGGTGTCGCTCGTTGAACTCAACGAGCTCAGGGTGTTCGACCCGGCAGCCAACACACCATGAGGCGAAGAAGTTCACTACGACCCAGTCGCCGCGATCATCTCGCAGTGAGTACTGACCCCCGTCGATGGTTGGGCCTTCGATCTGCGGCGCAACCTCACCAAGAATCGCAAGATTAATGGACCTGGTTTGTTGGGTTTCACTTGTCGCTAGTAACACGACGAGCACCGCTATGACAGCAGCCGCCAGCCCCGCAGCAATGGAACTTCGATTCTTCATCAGACCGAGGTAGTAGCCATTTGGGCGGGATCCGCCGAAACTGGGTCGGTTGGCCGCCGATGCAATCGATGAGGGAAGGCTGAGAACACAGTGCCTACGGCCATAAGCAAACCACCGATCCACAACCAAGCAATCAGCGGCTGGGTCGTTACGCGGATGACGACCTGCTTGTCATTCTCGGGCAAGGCAATGAGCGCTACCTGAGTATCTCTCGTGAAGGTACCAAACGTGTCAGGGGTGCCGATTGTCTGACCACTGAAGAACTGGTTGATGGCAGGCCGAAGCTCTTCGCCGTCGACCAAGATGACAGCCGCCGTGACACGCTTCTCGGCTGAATTAAGAGTCTCGAGGCCTTCGTAAGTGAATGACATATCAGCAAACTCGATGGCATCGCCTTGTTCGAGCGTGACCTCAGTCTGTCGCAGGTAGCTGTTACTCGCAGCAAAGGCGACCGCCACGATGATCACGCCCAAGTGCACGATCATTCCACCATTGGTGCGACCAACTAGGCCACGCCAACCGTTTCGACGGGTTGCCAACACGATCTGGCGGAGCGCTGCACCAGCAGCAAACCCTGCCAGTGTGAACGCGATGAGTGGCGTGATTCCACGGGCGCCAACCGCCACGGAGAAAACCAATGCACCAACGGCAAACCATGCTGGCCACTCAAGACGCTTGCGAAGCAACTCGCCGCTGGCCTTTCGCCACGGCAACACCGGGGCGATAGCCATCAGGAACAACATGACCATGCCAACCGGCATCGTCATGCGTTCGAAGTACGGCACGCCGACCGAGATGCGCTCGTCTTGTACAGCTTCGACAATTAGCGGGAACACCGTGCCCAGCAGGATCACGAAGGCAAACACGGCGAAGAGAAGATTGTTCGCCATGAACGACCCTTCGCGGCTGATCGGGGAGTCGATGCGACCAGGTGATCGCAGCCGGTCGCCACGCCAACCAATCAGGCCGATCGACACTGCGGCGATCACACCAAAGAAGGCGAGAAAGAGCGGCCCGATCGAGCTCTCACTAAATGCGTGAACTGATTCCAGCACGCCGGATCGGGTGATGAACGTTCCCAGAATGGTCAGACTGAACGTGGCACAGAGCAACGACAGATTCCAGACGCGCAGCATGCCGCGCCGTTCCTGGATCATGACCGAGTGCAAATAGGCCGTGCCTGTTAGCCATGGCAAGAATGACGCGTTCTCGACCGGATCCCAACCCCAATAGCCACCCCAGCCGAGCACGTCGTAGCTCCACCAGGCGCCCAGCACGATGCCGAGTGTCAGAAAGCCCCACGCAAACAAGGTCCAGCGTCGGGTCTCGACCAACCAGCCTTCGCCAACCCGACCGGTAATCAGCGCAGCGATCGCAAAGGCAAACGGAATCGTGAAGCCGACGTAGCCCAGGTACAGCATGGGGGGATGTATGGCCATGAGCACATTGTTCTGAAGCAGCGGATTCGGGCCAGGGCCGTCGACAAAACCGAGTGGGATCTCGATACTTTGGAATGGGTCAGCCGGACCGAGCATGAGTGCGAAAAAGAACGCTGTGACAAGAAGTACGACAACCAACGCCCACGTCACCAGCGGGTCAGCAATACGGCGGCGGAACTTGGTCAGGACGACGCCGACATAACCAGCGAGTACCAGGCCCCACAGCAGGATCGAGCCTTCGAGCGACGCCCATGCGGTAGCGAAGTTGTAGATCGGTGGTGTTCGATAGCTTCCGTTGTCGAACACATACTTCACAGTGAAGTCGCGTGTGATCAGCGCTCGTTCTAGCGCTACGAACCCGACGACCGCTCCTACCAAAACCAACCAAGCGACCTGAACGCCGATGCGGCGGAGACGCTCATCGTCCCTGCGCAATGCAACGAGCAACGTTATAGAAGCGACGATCGATGCAACGAATGCAACGACCACACCGGCATCACCAATAGCGACGTTCATTGCTCTCCCAGCTGACCGAGTGTTTGATCGGCATCAGTGGAGACTCGATGCATCATGTCTCGGGTGCGAAGCCGCCGTCATCGGCGTCGTCGAGGCGTTCTTCGTTGTCGTTACGATATTCGTTGTCGTGTTTCACGATCATTTCGGTGCTGGCGAAGTACCAACCATCGTTTGCCCCTTGAGTTATTTGGTCAATCCCGGCAGGCAGACCTGTTTTCCAGGTGCCTTCAAGCACGACGGGAACACCTGGCTGGAACAGTTCGGCTGGTGACCCAACATGGACGACATCGACCACGATGCCGGCAAATGAGATGGGAAAGGCCACCCCGAGCTCCTGTAACCCGTTCCGCTCGACTTCGACCGATATTGGATCTCCAAACGGGGTGCCTTGTACGCGGAATCGTTGCTCGACCAGTTCGTCTCGCCGTTCCACGGCTTCGTCAGCGTTGTAGAAAAAGAGCGCTGCGCTGCCAAGTGTTTGAAGCAGCACAACTCCGAGACCAATAACTACTGCAGCAAGCACCAACATTGGCAAGACTCGCTTGTTGCGTGACTGTGCAGGGCCAACCTCTCGTGGGGTGAGATCCAGGTTCACGCCGGCAACGGTTCCCACAGGAGCGTCCTCAGTCATCGGTGGTCATCCATCGACGACGGTCCGCTGGCACTCGGGCCGTCAGAGCCCTGCCTCGGCGGAGTAACGAAAATGCGTAGACCGCTACCGCAACCAGCACGACCCCCCAGCCAGAAATGAGATAACCCAAGTAATCCATCAGTCAGATCCTGTCTCGGCAGAGGAACGTGAATCGGTGACAGCGTCACTAATCGCTGCCGACGTTTGCGCACGCCGTTCAATAATTGCTGCCTCGAGCCCCACCGTTTCGGTCTGATGCTCGAGCCAACCGATGCGAAAGCGGTGCACCATGAGCCAAGCGAAGATCGCCATGAAGACAACCATGCCGAAGATCATTGTGAACAGCGTGAGGTCTTCGACGCTTCGATTGCGCAGGGTCGATTGTTGGTGCAATGTGCGGTTCTGCCACCAATCAACCGACTTGTAGACAATCGGGATATTGATCGCTCCAATGAGTCCGACCACGGCGCTTCGTTTCGCCCGCACCCGGGAATCACTCATCGTGCGGCGATAGGCCAGATAACCGATGAAGATTAAGAACAAGATGGTGGTCGTCATCAGACGAACATCGCCCCACTTCCACCATGTATTCCAGATCGGTCGCCCCCAGATCGAGCCCGTCGCCAGCGTGAGACCGCAGAACAAAACGCCGACTTCGGCCGCAGCCGCCGCTGTATTGTCCCACCAGGTCGACTTCTTCCAGAGCACAGCGATACTGCCGATCGCGTTCAAGGTAAACGCGATGTAGGTGACCATCGCAACCGGGAAATGCACGTACAACAGGCGTACGGCGTCGCCTTGTCCAGTGAGCAACGGCTCGAGGTCTGCGCCGCGTTCAAACACTCGCTGGTCCGGGTCGGTCAGCACGAACGAGAACACCAGCAACACGGCGAGGCCCAGCAGGCTGGCAACACCCAGCACAAGGGTGAGCTTCGAACTGGTCGAGGCGACATGCGGTCGGGAGAGAGCGGTACTCATTATGTGTCCTCGATTACGACGGCATATGCAAGCGCTCCGGCGGTGGCATAGACAACAGCAAGCAGGCCGAGCAGACCGGTCCACGTCCAGCCGTTGAGTGCGGCGGTGCCGAGGCCGTCGCCAAAGGCCCGAGTGGCGGCAACAAGCACCGGCATCATGATCGGAAGTAGCAGCATCGGCAAGATTGTGTCTCGTACACCCATCCCGACAGCAAGCACTCCATAAAGACTACCTGCGGAAGCGATCGCGATTGTCGCGGCGACAGCAGCCGTGACGATTAGCACAGGGTCCTGAAAGCTTGAGCGGTACAGCACCACGATGCCGAGGCCAAGGACCGCTTCGATTGCCAGGAGTTGGATTGCTACTGCCAGTGCCTTGCCAGCAAAGAGTTTCCATGCAGGAGCACCCGAGAGCCGAAGCGCCTCAAAGGTCGAGGAAATTGTCTCAACGGCAATCGAGCGTTGAATTGCTAACACACTGGCAAAGAGCGTGGCGACCCAGAACAAACCAGGCGCCAGATCACGAAGCGTCCGACTGTCGGCGTCGAGCGCCAGACCGAAAAGAACCAGAATGACCATGGCGAAGGGCACGATTTGGGTCGCAACAACTTTCGAACGCGCTTCGATTCGCAGATCCTTGCGGGCTAACGCCCAAATCTCACGCACCGCTCGCTCCGGCGTTGACCGTCTCGAACCTGTGCACAATGCCGCCGGCTACCGTGGCCACATGAGTTGCCAGCGGGCGCACGCGATCGAGTTCATGGGAGGCAACAACCACGGTCGCTCCCGCTGCGATCGCATCTTCGATCAGACCATCGACCACGTCGCGACCCGCCTGATCTAGACCAGCATGCGGCTCATCGAGCAGCCACAGACGTGGTCGGCGAATTGCCACCACCGCAATAGCAGCACGGCGTCGTTGGCCGGTTGACAATGTCACGACCTGCTGATCTGCGAATGGGGCCATCGACACTCGCTCAAGTGCCGCCATAAGATCTACATCGTCGTGGCCGGCAAGGGTGGCCCAGAACGACAAGTTCTCTGCAATGGTTAGGTCGTCGTACAACATCGTCTGTGGGCTAAGCAGCCCGACCGATGCCCGCACCAAGCGCGGCTCTGTAGCCACGTCGTACCCGAGCACGGTGGCACGACCCCGCTCGAGTGGCGCCAACCCCGCCAGCATCCGCAGCAAGGTCGTCTTACCGGCGCCATTGGGGCCTTGCACGAGGGTCACGGTGCCTGCCCGCAGCTTCAGACTCAAGCCGGCTAAGGCCGGGAAGCGATCAAGCAGCACGACAGCATCGTGTACGTCTACCGCATGATCCACATCAGCCTCCGTCACCTTCGCCGATGATACGCCCAGTAAGGCTGCGATGCGTCACCAAATGCGTCCAGAAATCACTATGAGGAGCGCTCTCGTTGCTCGCCCTCGAATGGTCCTGTAGGTTTCGGACCGCTTCTCTATCGCTCAACCAGGTAAAGAACCAGCAACATTCCCTTAACAGCATAGTTTTTAAGGTGACATGTTTGGCTTAAATTCTGGCTTACCCGCGACCATCGCAGGCGAACCGCAGTCCATACTGTCGGGCATGAGATTGGCGCGGGTGCTTGGCGTAATCGGTCGCGGGCTGATCAGCCTAGGCGTGATCATTTTGTTGTTTGTTGCCTATCAGCTGTGGGGTACGGGTATCCAGAACGCCGCAGCACAGACCAACCTGGGCAACGACTTCGCGGAGTCAACGGGCATCGAAGCCGACGCATCTGATGCTGCGTCGCTAACAGAACTCGCTCGCGCTAGTCAGGAAGCTATCGAAGACGGCCAGATTCTCATCGGCGATACCGGAGCCGTCCTCGGTGGCACGGAGGCTCGTCGCGACGCGGCTGACTCTGAAGGTTCTACGTCTACTCCAGAAGCCCCTGGCACAGCCGCCACCGAGCTCTTCGAGAACAACTTCGACGAGGCTGAACGCCAACAAATTCTGGCCAAGCTGTATCCCGAATCCGGCGAAGCATTTGCCCGGATCATTATCCCAGCGATCAACGTTGACCAGATCTCAGTCGAGGGTGTTTCGGTCGAGGACCTTCGGAAAGGCCCTGGCCACTACCCCACCACGCCCAACCCTGGCCAAGCGGGCAACGCTGCCATCGCCGGCCATCGCACAACGTACGGGGCACCATTTCATCGTCTTGACGAGCTGAATCCTGGTGATCCGATCTTCGTTACCACTGCGCAGGGCGTGTTCGAATACCAAGTACTCGGGTTCGAAGACCCGGGCGGCGGCCCCGAGCGCGGCTATTTCGTCGTGCGCCCTATCGATACCTGGGTGCTCGACCAGAAGGACGGTCAGAACATTTTGACCCTGACCGCTTGCCATCCCAAATACAGCTCCCGCCAACGCATCATCGTGCAAGCAGAGCTTGTCGGCGACCCTGCCCCGACGATCCCACGCGACGAAGCCACTGAGTTCGGAGCGGTAACTCTCGATTCCGGTGCTGCCGACGAACGAACGGCAAAGGGTGTCGACCGCGAGATTTCAGGAGCCGAACAAGTCATCATTGGTGATGATGTTGCGGCTGACGACGACCCCAGCGTCGACGGCGACGGCAATCCCGTCGATGCCGACACTGATGACACGACAGCAGGGAGCACCGCTTCCCAAGACGATCCCGCACCTCAGGGCAACGCTACTAGCGACGCCAACCCCGTCGACGCCGGCACTGATGAGACGACCGATCTGTCCGAAGATGACGCTGAACCCACCTCGGCGCAAACCTCGTTTAGCACCGACGACTTCGGCGAAGGCCTAAACGGCGATCCGACCAAGTTGAAACCCGCCATCTTGTGGGGCGCCTCTGGCCTGTTTATTTGGTTCACTGCTTGGTTCATTGGCAAACGTCTCGACCGTAAATGGACCTTGTATGCCCTCGGTCTACTTCCGTTCATCGTGGTGTTGTGGTCAACGTTTGTGAACATCGACCAGGCACTGCCCAGCTACTAAAACGGCCACACTCTAGGCTGTCGGTATGCGCTGGTTTCCTCTCGTGTGCGCCATTGCACTTCTCGGTACCGCCTGCTCTGCTAGTGATGCAGGCGACGCGATCAATGGGTCTGCGATCATCGTCGAAGCTGCGCCAACACCCGACACCTTTGATGCAAGCGATCCCGAGCAGCTGTCTGGGATATCGGTCAATCCCTCAGACATCGAGGCCGGCGAGTGTTTCAACGACTACCTCTACCGCGATCGCGCTGACTTCCTGCAGCAGATCACCACGCTGGTTGGCTGCGACGGGCCGCACGATCGTGAAGCCTATTTCCTCACCAAGTATCCAGCCGAAGAGGATGCCCCTGCTCCTCCCGAAGAGACATTGCAGCGCTGGGCTGAAGCCGTCTGTCTTGACGAGTTCGAAAAGTTTGTGGGCTTGGAGTACGTGTTGTCAAAGCTTGAGATTGGCGTGATCGTTCCCTCGTTCGAAACCTGGACCGACGACGCGGACAGGAACGTGATTTGCTTCGTGTTTCCTGACGAGGACGACCGCCGACTGCGCACGTCAGTCGCTAACTCCGGCATCTAACCCGCAGTCAGGGGATACAACCAAGCCGTGGCGAACCGTCCTGAAGCAGAGATAGATATAACTCACGACTTGGTGCAGGCTTTGCTGAATGACCAGTTCCCTGAGCTCGCTGGACTGGCGTTGCGTGAGCTTTCGCGCGGTTGGGACAACACAAATCATCGCCTAGGTGACATCGCCACCGTCCGAGTCCCCCACCGGCAAGTCGCAGCTCGCCTGATCGAGAATGAACAGGCCTGGCTTCCCCTGTTGGCAACCCAGATTGACCTGCCAATCTCGGCCCCAACCCACGCCGGCACGCCAACTGACTTCTTTCCTTGGCCCTGGTCGGTCACCCCGTTCTTCCCCGGCACCGAGGCGGCAACTGCACCGCTGGTCGACACCGTCCACACGGCCGCCACACTCGCCAACTTCTTCCGCCAGGTCCACACTCCGGCACCGTCAGATGCGCCGACGAACGAATTCCGGGGCTGCCCATTGGCTCATCGGGCTCAGTCGTTCGCTATCAACCTGAACCAACTCGACACAAGCTTGGACCGCCAACGAATAGCGGCCATCTTCAGCGAAGCATGTGACGTTGAGCAAGCAGACGAACGCGTGTGGCTGCATGGCGATCTCCACGCGCGCAACATGATCGTGCGCCACGGCCACCTCGCTGCCATCATCGACTGGGGCGACATCTGCGCCGGCGACCGGGCCACTGACCTAGCGGGCGCGTTCATGCTCGTGCCAGACCAGTTGGACGTGGTGCAACAGCACGCCGGAGCCGATGATGCAACCTGGCAACGAGCCCGAGGTTGGGCGGCCAACTTTGCCGTCATCTACCTGACTCACAGCGATGACGACCCGGTGATGGGTGGTATCGGCCTCCGGCTACTCGACACATTATTAACGACCTGACGCTCTGATCTGACCCCTCAAACCATCCTGCGATAACGTCTGACCGTTCACCTACCAGCCGCACCTCGCAAAACGGAGACCCACTCATGTCAGCAGAAATGATCGAATTCGCCGTCAACGGCACCAGTGCACGTGGCTATCTTGCAACTCCCGAGAGTGGAGCCGGACCCGGCGTCATCGTGCTGCAGGAATGGTGGGGCTTAGTCCCCCAAATCAAGACGGTGTGCGATCGCCTGGCCGACGCAGGTTATACCGCTCTTGCACCCGATCTGTATCACGGTGAAATGGCTGAACACACCGAGATGGACAAGGCTGGCGAACTCATGACCAACTTGCCGCCAGAACGTGCGGCGAAAGACATGCTCGGCGCCGTCGACGCACTACTGGCGCTCGACGCATGCTCCAGCGGCACCGTTGGGGTCACAGGGTTCTGCATGGGCGGGCTACTCGCCCTGCGACTATGCGCTCTGGGGGGCGACAAGATCAGTGTGGCTGCACCGTTCTATGGCGCCCCACTTGGCGACGATTCCATCGATTGGTCAAACCTGTCGGCCAAGGTCGAAGGGCACTTTGCTGCAAACGACGACTTCTTCCCACCTGAGGCATGCGAAGCACTTGCCGCCCAGCTCCGCGACATGGGTAAGGACGTAAACTTCCATGTGTACGCGGGCACGAGCCACGGATTCACCAATGAAGAAAACCCAATGGGAGCGTGGGACGAGGTAGCGACAAGAATCGCCTTTGACCGTGCTCTTGATCTGCTCGCAACTGTTGCGTAGTGACCACGCACCCAGCCGCCGAGCGGCTTGTTGCAACGGTAAACAAGCATGACCGGCACCGACTAACCGATTTGGAAAACGGTCTGTGCGACAGCGGGCGCTATCTTTGAAATCAACCCGCACCTCTTGATCGAGGTCATCGGCGCAAATTTCGTCGCCGTAAGCTAGTTCCGCCCGACCCCCGCCAAGTCGCATTGTGTGCGAAAGAACTGCCCAACGTCGACAGAGTGCATTCACCCACTGCTGCAGCCCCCCGCTAGCGTCATCGGGTGGCCTGACCCTCACCCGGCCACCCGACCCGACCCAAGGAGCGCTCTAGATGGACGTCACCGACGCAGTGATGCAGCGAAAGTCGACCCGGGACTTTCTGACCGACCCGATCGACGATGCCGTCATCCGGCAACTGCTCGAAAAGGCATCGCGAGCGCCATCGGGCGGCAACCTGCAGCCGTGGAAGATCTGGGTGATCAATGGCGATTCGATGGTCTCGTTCCGCCAGCACATGGTTGATCAACCACCAACGACCGACATGGAATACGACATCTATCCCCCAAGTCTGTGGGACCCGTACCGCACGTACCGCTTCCAAAACGGCGAGCAAATGTACGACACGATCGGTGTTGGCCGAGACAATAAGCCAGGCCGGCTCCAGCAGTTCGCCCGCAACATGGACTTCTTCGGCGCACCCGCATCCATCTTCTGCTTCGTCGATCGCGGTCTTGGTTCTCCCCAGTGGTCGGACCTAGGCATGTTCTTGCAGACCTTCATGCTGTTGGCGGAAGAAGCTGGCTACCAGACGTGCCCTCAAGAGGCCTGGTCAGCTGCCCACGAACAGGTTCGAAGCTTTACCAACGCTCCTGATGAACTCATGCTCTTCTGTGGTGTGGCAATCGGCAAGGCCAACAACGACCACCCGATCAATTCACTCGTGACTGAGCGGGCGACCGTCGACGATTTTGCTACCTTCCTATGAGCCAGGTACCTGTCATTGATCTGTCAGCGCCGTCGCCCGAGGCCATCGCTGCACTCGACGCTGCATGTCACCAACATGGTTTCTTCTTGCTCAGCGGCCACGGCGCCGATGCTCTGATCGAACAAACGTGGGATCAGACATCACGGTTCTTTGATGCCGGCACCGACGTCTCCGAGCCGCTACGGCGCACCGAAGACAACCCTCTCGGTTATTTCGATCGCGAGCTGACCAAACGCAAGCGCGACCATAAGCAGGTCTTCGACTTCACCAACCCAACAGATCCTGAGCGCGACAAGTACAATCGGTGGCCAAAAAATTTACCTGGCTTCCGCGACGCCATGGTCGACTTCCACTCCGAGTTCACGGCCCTGGCCCAGCGCACTATGGCCCTGCTACATGATGTGCTCGCACTTGGGCCTGAGTCCCAAGCCAAGATGGCGTTCAATCCGATCAATAGCCCGGTACGGCTCAATCATTACCCAGTCGGCGATCCCGTACCCGAGGACCAACGCGAAGGCTTGATCGAACTCGGCGAAACGGCACTCGGCTACCACACCGACCCAGGCATGATCACGCTGCTGTTGCAAGACAACACAGGTGGGCTGCAAACCCAGGACCGTGACGGCAACTGGATTGATGTGCCGCCAGAGCCCGGCACCATCGTGGTCAATCTGGCCGACGCGGTTCAGGTCCAGACCAACGACCGCTGGCGAGCCGCTGTGCACCGCGTCGTCCCAATGACAACCGAGCGCCGCTTCAGCATTCCGTACTTCGCCAACCCGTCACGTCATGCCACAATTGATCCGTTACCAGAACTTGCTGCGGACCCGCTGTACCGATCGTTTGACTGGACCGAGTTCATGGCTGCCCGAACCGCAGATAATTTCGCCGATTTAGGTACTGAGGACGCTCAGATCACCGACTATCTACTCACCATCTCTTCATAATTCAAGGTTCATGGACATCCGCGATCTTCCGTTAGCACTGACCTATGACGATGTTTTGATCGTCCCTCAGCGATCGAAAATTCGATCCCGATCCCAGGTCAGCCTGGCGTCGCAGCTCACTTGCGATATCAGCATGAGCATCCCGGTGATCGCCGCCAACATGGACACCGTGTGCGGCTGGGAAATGGCTGCGACCATGTCGCAGCTAGGAGCGGTGGGCATCATCCACCGCTTCTTACCGATCGTCGACCAACAGGAAGAGGTACGCAAGGCTTTCGAAGCCTGCGCCGGCGGCACCGTCGGTGCTGCGATTGGCACCGACCACGACATGATCGAACGTACCTTGGCGTGTGCCGCTGCTGGAGCGACCGTCGTGGTGCTCGACATTGCACATGGCCACGCAGAACACGCTATCGAAGGTGTACGGCGGTTGAAGGCCGAAGCGCCCCAGGTCCAGGTCATTGCTGGAAATGTCGCAACCGGTCAAGGAGCGCTCGATCTGGCCGACGCAGGCGCCGATGCAATCAAGGTTGGCGTCGGCCCTGGGGGTGTGTGTACCACTCGACTCGTTGCCGGTGTGGGTGTTCCCCAACTCACGGCTGTTAGCGATGCAGTGAACGCTGGCTGCGGTGTGCCCATCATTGCTGACGGCGGCATCCGCACATCAGGTGACATCGCCAAAGCGTTAGCTGTCGGTGCTGACAGCGTGATGATCGGGTCCATGTTTGCTGGCACCAAAGAAGCACCCGGCGAAGTCGAACAGACCGATAAGGGCCTGTTCAAACGGATCCGTGGCATGGCCTCTCGAGAAGCAGCCGAGCACCGCGCTGCTCGCTCCGGCGGTGAACTCGACGAAGAGTACTTCGAACATCGAGCCGCTGAAGGTGTCGAAGGTCTCGTCCCCTACCGCGGGTCGGTTCAGATTCTTGTGAATGAGCTAATGGCAGGACTCAAGAGTTCCATGTCCTACTCCGATGCCGCAACACTTGCCGAGTTCCGCACCAAGGCCAGGATGGTACGCATCACCGGCGCCGGGCTAAACGAGAATCGTCCCCACGCCACCACCTAGTGCTCTGTTCTCCGCCGCAGCGTTACTGGATGTGCTCGGCGACGTAGGGAAGGTTGCGACCGTACTCACCGGCGTCTAAACCGTAGCCAACAACAAACGCTGGTGGAAGTTCAAAGCCAACGTATTTGATATGGCTTGCATCGTGTTGACGGCCTTCGCGCACCAGCAGCGCACAGACCTCGACACTTGCTGCACCTGCAGTTGCCAAGTGTTCTTCGAGATAACTCAGTGTCAGACCCGTGTCGACGATGTCCTCAACCAAGACGACATGGCGGTCCTGCACTGGTTCGTCAAGGTCCATCAGGATTCGGACCACACCACTGGTCTCGGTCGAGCGCCCGTAGGAGGACAAAGCCATAAAGTCGACTTCGACATCGAGGTCGATCGCTCGCACCAAGTCCGCCATAAAGACAAAGGCGCCTTTGAGCACCCCTACGAACAATGGGAGCCGCCCTGCATAATCGGTTGCGATCTCGGCTCCGAGTAGCCGCACCCGCTCCGCTATCTGGCTTTCGGACAACAAGATGGGGCCATGCTCGCGACGGCCATTTCGCTCTTCGTTCACCGCCGGAGGTTATCGACTGCGCCGGCGCTCACCGCGAGCTGTATCCCGGTTACTTCCGTCGCTAGGGAAAACAAATACCAGCCTGGACGGAGCCAGGCGGAGGACGTGGCGGTATCACCCTCCAATGTCGGCACGGTCAGAGTCACGTCGATGTCCATCCTCAGCATGTGCTCGCACAAGGTCTAGACCGCGATCACTTCGCACATCAGCATCGAATCGCAGCAGAAGTGCGCCTCCCACCGAGCTCCGGCCACTCGTGATGTTCGCCGCTCCACTTCCGTGGTGTCACGCAATGGAGCTAGAGCCCTAACTGGCGGTCAGGTTTGGGCGGTGCGCAGGCCAGCGAGCACGCGAGACGGCGTCAGCGGAAACTCGTTAAACCAAACACCTGTGGCGTCATGCAGAGCAGCAACTACCGCAGGGGCATAGGTGATGAATGGCATCTCGGCCACGCCACGGGCGCCGAACGGTCCAACCGGATCGGCCAGTTCGAGGACATCGGTGTTCACCTCGGTCGGCACATCGCCAATGCCCGGAATGAGATAGGACGAGAAACGAGGGTTCTGGATGACGCCGTCGACGACCTGCAGGTTCTCGCTGAGGGCATACCCGTGGGCTTGTACAACCCCGCCTTCGACCTGACCACGGAGCAGCTCGGGGCTGATCGCTCGGCCAACGTCATGGGTCGACGTCACCTTGTCAACACGGATATGACCCGTCTCGATATCAACAGTGAGCTCGACGGCTTGGGCCATGTACCCATAGCTAAAGTTCGGTTGACCCTGGCCGGTTTCTTCGTCGAGCTGCTGGGTCTCTGGAGGTACATAACGAGCAAACCCGACCGCAGGCCGTTCACCTTCAGCCCAAGCCTTGGCAGCGACCTCGGCGGCGGCCATGATTGAGTTTCCGGCCATGAAGGTCAGTCGACTCGCCGACGCTGAACCCGAATCACCGGTGTTCGTCGTGTCGCTGAAGTGCCCTTCGACGTCGTCGAGCGCCACGCCGGTCGCTTCGGAAGCCATCTGGAGGAACGCTTGATGTGCACCCTGACCAACTTCGGCACCAGCGTGGTAAAGATCTGCGTTGGATGGTTCGGTATCACCGGGTTCACCGTGCAAATGGATCTCGGCCTCGCAGCGTTCGGGAAACCCGAACGAGAAACCGACGTTCTTGGACCCAGCGGCGAAACCGCGGCCACGTCGCACTGCAGCTGGATTGGGGGGCAGCGAAGCAAACGGCGAAAAAGGTTCGCCCGGGCCGAGTGGAACATCGAACGACGACCGTCGGGCGCAGGACTCGATGACCTGGGGTAGCGATACACCCGCAGGAAAAACTGAGCCAGTTACGCCAACGCTGCCTTCGCTAATTTGGTTGCGACGCCGGAGTTCGACTGGGTCGATATTCAGTACTTCGGCGAGTCGATTCATCTGCATCTCCGCAACGAACGCCCCCTGTGGGCCACCAAACCCGCGGAACGCTCCGCCTGGTGGACTGGTTGTATAGACCGTGTGGCTATCGATTGTGGCGTTGGGGATCTCGTACGGTCCAACAACACTCAAGTGCGCATTGCCCAGCACCTTGTTCGACGTGTAGTTGTAGGCACCTGCATCAAGCAGCACCTTGGCTTGTATTGCCGTGATCTTGCCCTCCGAGGTAGCTCCAAGCTTGGCGTGGATACGCCCGCGGTGCCTCTTGTGATGGCCAACGATCGACTCTTCGCGGCTCCACTGCGTCTGCACCGGACGATGGATGCCCATGGCAGCAAGCTTGCGGACGGCGAGCGCCATGACGATCTGCACCGACATGTCTTCGCGTCCACCGAACGCCCCACCAATGGCGGGATAAATAATGCGCACCTGCGACAGGTCAAGCATCAGTGCGTGGGCGACCTGCGCTTGGTCTTCGTGCGTCCACTGACCCGCCACTTCGACAGTGACTCTGCCAGCTTCGTCAATCCAAGCAGTTGCCGCCTCAGGTTGCAGATAGGCGTGTTCTTGATAAGGGACTTCGTAGGTGTGTTCGACAATGACATCCGCATCGGCGAAGCCTTGTTCGACATCACCATGCCGAATTTTCAAATGGGTGTAGCTGTTTGTTCCATCTTGTGGATGAACCAGCACCCGGTCACCGAGCGCAGCGTCGATGTCCGGTACCAGCTCGAGCTGCTCCCATTCGGCCACGATCGCAGCGGCACCAGCATTGGCTGCCTCGATAGTCTCGGCCACCACCACCGCAAGATGGTCGGCTTCCCAGCGACTCACGTTGGTCTCAACCGCGACGTCATCGGTGTTGATTGAGCCAATCAGAACCGGTTGATCGAACTTGGTCAGCCCATACTCGTTGCGGGGAACATCGTCGGCTGTCACCACGGTGATGACCCCTGGGACGGCTACGGCTGCCGTTACATCGAGTCGGATGAGTCGAGCATGCGGTTGGCCGGTAAACACGACCTTGGCCACCGCAGCATCGTCGGCTTGGCGGTCGCCCGGGTAAAGGGCTGTCCCCTGGGCCTTAGCCATAGCGTCGAAGCGGATGGGTGAGGATCCGACACTCATAAGAGCTCGCTTTTGATTGCCGCCGTCACGGCATCGATGATGTTGTAGTAGCCAGTGCAACGGCACAGGTTGCCGGACAGAGCAAGCTCAATTTCAGCTCGGGTCGGGACTGAACCAAGTTCGTCGGCCAAGGTCTGAGCAGCCATCACGAATCCGGGGATGCAGTATCCACACTGCACGGCAAATCGGTCGACAAACATCTGCTGCATCGTGTTAGGAGCTCCAGCCGGAGCCAGGCCCTCGATCGTGGTGACGGTCCCTCCATCGGCTTGTACCGCTGGCACCAGGCAACTCATCACTGCGTCGCCATCCAATTGCACAGTGCAGGCACCGCATTCGCCTTCGGCACAACCTTCTTTAGTGCCCGTCCCGGCCGTGTCGCGCAACCAGTCGAGCAATGTCCCCGCACCTCTCGGTGTTGCAATTTTAATTGCTCCGTTGACGGTCACAGAAACCGGTGAGCCTGCGGGAATGTCTCGTCGCCGGGGCTGCTCGCCTGTGGCATCTCGACGGGTGTCAGCCCGTGTCGTCAGCAATGGCACGCGGTCTGGCCAGCGTGAGGCCTCGGCTCCTGCGGCAAGGGCGGAAAGACCTCGTGAGATGACCGCATACACAGACGCCCGGCGGTATTCGGCCGTAGCCCGGCCATCATCGATAGGGCTGATGCTGTCGACGGCTGCCTGGGCTGCAGCCGTGATCGATATTTGATCGAGTTGTGTGCCCACCAGCACCTGTGCCGCAGCGGCGTTCAGTGCAACGGTTGGTCCGACGCTGCCGAGAGCAATGCGGGCCTTGGCAATAGTTCCATCGTCATCAAACGTCAGGACCAGACCGGCATGCACCACGGATATAGCTTGCGCTTTACGCAAGCCTGCCTTCACCCAGACGCCACGGCGCGTGCCTTCGGTTGCGGGGATATTTATGTGAGTAACCAGTTCTGTCGCGGCAAGCACCGTCGAACGAAACCCGCTGTAGAAATCGATGAGCTTGATCGTGCGCCAGACCAACTCCCCATCGGCTGCAATGACGGTCCGGAGCTCGGCATCGAGCGCCATAAGAGCCGAAATAGTGTCATTGGCCGGGCTAGCGGTAACCAGGTTGCCCACGAGAGTCGCCCGGTTTCGGAGCTGTGGGGAACCAATCTCAAGGCATGCCTGCCGCAGTGCGTGCACGCCGTCGCCTGAGAGCTCTGTGGATGCAACGATGTCAGCATGGGTAACGCCAGCTCCGATCAGCACACCTTCAGGGTTGTGATGTATTTCGCCGAGCCCCTGGATGCCCGTCATATCTAGCAAGTCGACCCGCCCATTCTGGCGGTCACGTGCTAACTCGAGCAGTAGGTCGGTTCCGCCAGCAACCAGCCTCAGTTCCGGATTCGCAGCGAGGACATGCGCCGCTTCTTCAATCGTTGACGGGCGGATGATGCCACCAGGCGTGCTTCCTGGTTGCTGCACCCAGTGCAGCCCGCTCGCTACTGCCGTCATGAACGATCAATTCCGGTAAACAACACCACTGCATGTTCGTGCGCTGGCGCTGGTTCGACCAAAAGCCCTGCAAAGCCGGCAGTACCCGTGGAGCATACGTTGACGTCGGTGTGCGCATGAGCCAGCTCGTAAGCCCGCTCGATCAAAGGCTCCGGAGCCACAATCGGGTGTCCCCCTGATGCCCGGGTGCGTTGCAATAGCCGAACCCAGTCATAGGTGACATCGTCGAGAATGCCGGTCGCGAAACTATGGGGATCGTGCCACGGAGTCATGATCTGCTGGTCAGGCGCCAGGGCTGCGTCGAGATCGAAGTCCGGTGTCCATGCTTCCCAAGCACGGTGCAATGGAGCACAGCCTTCTGCCTGAACGGGATGCAGACGGGCTTTAGGAAGCGCAGTCGACACCGCCGTCGCCAGTGCTCCCCCACCAACCTGGATATACAACGAGTCGACCGTGCAGCTCTGTTCTGCGATCTCCCACCCAAGCGTTCGGGCGCCATCGAACGTAGTGGGTGTATCGGTGCCTTGCACGCTGAATGCTTGCGAACCAGCGGTGACCGCCTCACGGAATCGCAGATAACAAGGGTCACCCGCCTCCCCATCGCGACGTTCGCACCGGTTGATGGTGGCGCCGAAGTCGTTCAGTTGTGCCACGACCGACTCCTCAGCCCAGGTCGGCACAAACACATCGAGCTTGCGACCGAGCGCCCGAGCCACAATCGCAGCACCAAGGGCTGCATTCCCGCAACTAGCGATTGCGAAGTTGTCTGCTGGTGGCCCACCAAGGCGTTCGGCAATCAGCTTGTCGATGGCGACACCCATGAGATGACGCGACTTGTGAGATCCACCGACGCCGCCGGCTTCGACCTTTATCGAGAGTCGGGATGCGATACCAGCCTGAGCTGCTAACTCCTGGCCGTCAATCAGTGGTGACACCAAGAAACCTCGGCCCCAGACGCGCGCTACGTTGCCATCGATTTCAGATACCAGATCGACGAACTGCTCGTCGGACATGCGGCCATCGCGCACGACTTCGTAGGAGTCGAGCTGCTCGCGGTACCGCAAGTAAGGATTCTGCTCACCTTCAAGCCCTGCGGGGTTCGGTGCCGCCGTTTCTTCGCTCAAATCGTCACGCCAGTGGCTGCATTGAATTCTTCGATCATGCCGTCCCACTGATCAACGAGTGGACGCAAGCTGTTCCACCAGCTCTGTTCGCGTCGAATTTCGAAATCAGGAATGTCGACGCCCTGCTGCTCCACCCATGTGAAGTAACCAAGATTGAATACTCGGTTGCGCTCCGCCGGACCCATTTCCATGGCTTCTGTTGGTAAACCCACCAGGTGCGTATCGAAGGTCTCTGCAGCGTGAGTCTCGTCGAACCCACCAGCGAAATGGGTCGCCATGATCCGTTCTCGGTCAGAGTTATACAGATCGCTACCATCGGTCGCAACCGACATGATCACGTCGTCGGAGCCAAGGCCCCACTGCTTGGCCGCTGTGATCGCTGCGAGCGTGTTGCAAATCGAGGAGTAGCCCATGTCGACCAGTGTGTTGACCAGTTCAGGGGCAACGCCACGTTCTGCAAGAACCTGTTTGCCCGCTGGTGTGTTGAAGAGAACGTCTAGGCGATTCGTTGAGTTGTCGCTGACGCCAACAATCAGGTCGGTGTTCGTCACGTTGTGGATCAGTGGAATGTGCTTGTCGCCGATGCCCTGGATGTTGTGGTCGCCAAACCCATTGTGCAACATGGTCGGGCACTCGAGCGCTTCGACCCCGACGATGCGAGCACCGTGCTCGTCCTTCAGGTAGTCGCCCGCACCCAAAGTGCCAGCCGAACCCGATGCAGAAACGAACGCAGCGAGGTTGCCTGGCCGATCGGCAGTGACATGGTTAAACACCGTTTCGATCGCCGGGCCGGTCACGGCGTAGTGGCCAAGATGATTCGAGAACTCGCTGAACTGATTCAGGATGACGTTGGCAGGGTCCAACGAGAGCTCGTTGCACGCGTCATAGATCTCTTTGACATTGCTCTCGGTGCCGAAGGTCTTGATGACGTCTTCTTCGGGGTTGCTGGTCCATCGCTCGAGCCATTCGAAGCGCTCACGGCTCATACCTTCGGGCAAGATCGCCACCCCTCGACAACCCATGATCTTGCTGATAGCGATACCGCCACGGGCGTAGTTGCCAGTCGATGGCCAGATCGCACGATTGTTGATCGGGTCGAATCGGCCAGTCACAAGCCGTGCGGCCAAACATGAGTATGCCGCGAGCACTTTATGGGCCCGGATCATCGGGAAACGGTTACCGAAAGCCAGCACGATGCGGGCATCGACGCCGGTAAGTTCCGATGGCAGCTCGATATGGGTCGGTACGTCAGTGAAACCGGGAAAGTTCTCGCCTGCCTGATCGGCATGCTCATTGAACCAATGCACACGGAACAGGTTCGTTGGGTCTGGAGCGTCCTTGTCGATGCTGGCAAGCTTCTGTTGTATCGATGCTGGGATCGTTGACGGGTCTCGGAGTTGCGCAAATGTCGGCAGCAAAATACCGTTCTCGCGGAAGCGGGTGATGGCGTTGTCATAGGACGCCTGCCCACCGTCGGCGAACTCACCAAAGACGGCAAGATCGGATGCGACGGGTGGGGTCTGATTCGACATAAGAGCGATAGCTTCCGGTTGCGTATCTTAACAAAAAGTAAAGAAGCTAAATCCTAGACGCACCGGCGCAACTTGACTGTGCCTCACCGCTGGCAAGGCAGCTTTTTTAAATTGCGTTCATCTAGCGCCCACAAGCACTTCAGCTCTCTGGTCGTGCCGCTTAGGCCCTCTGCGACCGAGCAGCCATGGCAGTAAGAGCGTCGCCAGCCAGTCGACACGGCAGCCAATCGCGCTTGATTTCTGCATCGACATTTTCATAAAATTCGATCGATGGCGTGTTCCAGTCCAGGACCTGCCAGTCCACCCGAGCGAACCCTCGCTCAACAGCGATGCTTGCCAACTCGGCCAATAATGCCCCGCCGTAGCCGCCACCGCGATGGTCAGGCTGTACATAGAGGTCCTCGAGATAGATGCCCGGGACGCCCTTCCACGTGGAGTAGCTCTGGAAGAACAACGCCATGCCAACAGCCACACCGTCGACCTGGCCGATCACGCACTCAAACGGCGGCCGCTCCGACTCCATCTGTTCGCGGATCGATGCTGGTGTGGCCTCGACGGCATCGGGCTCCTTCTCGTATACGGCGAGCTCATAAATGAAGCCATGAATGGCCTCGGCATCGTCGGAGGTTGCCGCGCGTATCGAAAACGTCATGCCCGGACGATACGCCGGCCGCTATGAGGCGAGCGACGCTCCCGCCTCATTTCCCTCGTCCCGATGGCGAAGCCGCCAGAATGCCCACGAAGACACCGTGTAGACCCACGAGAGCGCGCACACGTTCAGAAGCCGACCGTTGTCCGACAATGCTGTTGATCAGTCGTTTGCCAGGCCTAGTTCGCGTTGGCGTTGCAGGATGTAGTCCGGAAGGTGCGCTCGGCCATAATCGAAGCCCACCCGCAGCAGCATGTCGAGCAACTCGAGTCGCCCCCCATCGAGCTTCCACGGAAGTGCCATATAGATCGGCATACCGAACACTCGAAGCCTGTCGAGCTGTGAATAAACCGAGTCTTGATAACGACGACGATCTTCCCAGGCCCAGTCAGCTGGGCCGAAGCCGGTGCCAGGATCAATGATGAGCTGGGACTCGGCGACGCCTGCGGTGGTGACGCGGGTCAAGGTCTCTTCGAACCACGAAAGCATGACGTCGAGCGGATTACCTTCGACGAAGCTCATCGCTTTGGGGTCGATACCAGACAGGAATGGTAGTACCACTGGCACTCCTCTATCGGCCGCTAGGGCAACCATGTCTTCGTTCTGTAGCCCATCTGCAGCATTCATGAAGTTGGCGCCGGCATCTAACGCTCGCTCCATGATTTCGGGCTGCCAGGTGTCAACCGAAAGCTCGACACCTAGCTCGGCGATCGTCTGGATCTTGCCGTCAAGACGGCTCCACTCTTGTTCGAGTTCTACCCGCTCGGCGAACTGTGTCGATCCCGCACCGCCGAGATCGATACCCACACAACCCTGTCCGATCAGCAGCTCGGCTCGAGTGCGGGCTGCCTCGACCGTCTCCGCGATCGAGAAGTCTGCGAGCGAATCGGGCGAGGAATTGATGACGCCGTGGAGCTTCATGTCGTTGTCCTTAACCAGAGGCCCGAAACAGCAACACCCAAAGATCGGGCAGCAGGGATGGGGGCGGGCCTCTGCGCAAAAAGGATATTCCAGTGCACACCAAAGGCCAGAGTCGAAGCGGCCATTACATGAGTACGATGCGCATTTGTGAGCGACCTCGAGGACGATCCGATCCTGGCCCGACGGGCACAGCTCAGCACTGCGGCTGACGCCGGAAAACGGCTCGGCTACTCACTTTTTGGCATCGCTATGGTTGCTTTTTTTGTTGGTTTGTTCACAAATTTCAACGATGTTTGGGGTTGGATCGTTATCAGCTCTTTGATCGCCGGGTCAGTGCTATTGCTGCCGGCAATTATCATCGGTTATGCCGTAAAGGCCGCCTATCGAGACGACCTAGGGCTCGACTCCGGCCACTAGAGGTCCACATCTCTGTCTTCAGGTGTCCACCTTTCTGTTACGTGCACAGTCCGTGAGTCCGACACAGTCTGTAAGTCCGGTCGATGAGTCCGATCTAGAACCGCCAGCTAGGACCGGACCCTTAGATCAGGGTCTCACCCCAGCGGGGGTGCGATGTCGATGGGTTCGTCTGGCAGGTTCCCAGCAATAACGTCGGGTAGAAATTCTCGTAACCGCTCGGGCAGCACAGGCGTATCTGAGGCCATCAGATCCTCAAGCGACCACCACTCGGCTCCACTGAAGGCTGCGGCTTCGAGAAACTCAAGATGTTTGGGCTGCCACTCGCCACCGTCACACCAAGCGACATGGATTTGCTCGTCACTCTCAAAGTGGTAGCCACCAAAATCGAACTCGACGTACTGCTTCCACACAACGGGACCGATTTCGGCGTTTTCGATACCGGTCTCTTCGTACAGCTCGCGGGCAACAGCCGTTGCACTGTCTTCTCCAGGGTCGATGCCACCACCCGGTATTTCGAGCCAAGGCGGCTTTGAAGCATCCGCCGGGTCACGCCCGTTGATCAGAAAGATCCGTCCTTGCCGATCAAGCACTACAACTCGCGCCGCCGGGCGCCTCAACGTCCACATGGCATCGAAGCTAGCAGGAACCGGGAAATACCGGTGTTGCGCATCGGTGTCCAATCGCGCCCCTCGCTAGGCCATAAGAGTCGTCACTCCGTGGTCCGGAATAGCAGTTTCGAGAATGTTTCGAGCCTCGGGTAGCCAGCGCAATGTCCTGAATTTGTTGACTAGTGGATCTCTGCCGTCAGCCCGACCTCCGAACACAAGATCCGCTCCAAATGAATTCTCTGATGTGCATGCACAGTGAAAGACACCAGACAAACTTGACAACTTGACGATCGAGCCCATCTCTTCGGCGGCCTCCTTCAGCGCCGTCTGCTCAACGGGCTCGCCGCTCACGAGCAATCATTTAGGCCAAGCGAACCGGCAGGTACCGATCTGCATCAGTGTCCGCTCCATAACCAAAGCGCATCGGGACGGCGCGGTTCATGACCGCCGGTCCGGTGCCATGCCACTTTGGCTTACATGGTTGAGCGATAGCACCGGAGCATCGGCGAGTTGACCCAGAGTTGTATCCTGGCAACGACCAGGCGTGCAGTGCTCCACCAGAGCCGCCGCAGCAAACTCGGCGTTGGTTATTCGATGGACACCAGCGAATAACCCATCGCAGTGGCGTGGCATCCGGGCAAAACAAACCGCACCGTGTGGTCAGCCTTGGTTAGCTCGCTGGGTCATGAGTTGGTTGACGACCTTGCCGTCGGCCTTACCTTGCGTTGCCTTCATGATCTGGCCAACGAAATGTCCCTGGACCTTACGATCGCCTTCGAGGAAACGAGCCCATTCGTCAGGGCTCGTGGCAATAATGCCATCAAGAAGAGACGCAAGTTCAGTGGTATCCATGGCTTCGAAGCCCATAGACGACGCTATATCGCCGGGCGCACCACCATTCGCGACCAATTCGCCCAGCACGGTTTTCACCTGGGTCGAGCTCAACAAACCATCGACCTCCATAACCACCAAGGCAGCGAAGGACTCGAGCGTTAGCTGGCCCTGGCCATCAGACAAATTCTGATCAGCATGCTTCATGGCTACTGTTGCATCGGCTCCGGCTTGGATTGCGCCGATGACCAGCATGTCCAAGCCTCGCTCAACAGTCAGTGTCGTGTCAGCAATCTCAACGCCCGCTGCTGCTGCGAGCGCTGAACGCCGTGCTGCAGGCAACGCAGGCAACGCAGCGTCAATCGCTGCGATGTCTTCAGCGGTTGGTGTCAGCGGCGGCAGGTCCGGGCAGGCGAAATAGCGATAGTCATCGGCGTCTTCTTTGGACCGACCCGATGTTGAACGGCCGCCGTCTTCGTCCCAGTGACGTGTTTCTTGCTTCGGTTCTTCGCCGTTGGTCCATAGGTCGACATGGCGTCGAGCCTCGTAGTTAATGGCACGACCAAGTGACCGAAGCGAGTTGATGTTCTTGACTTCGCACCGGGTGCGTAGCTCGTCGTTGCCGATAGGACGCACTGAGACATTGGCGTCGACTCGCATCGAGCCTTCTTCCATACGTGCGTCGCTAACGCCAGTGGCCAGCAGGATGTCACGGAGCTCGGCAACATAGGCACGAGCCGTCTCGGCGTCGTGCATGACGGGGTGGCTCACGATTTCGACCAGGGGAACACCGGCTCGGTTGTAATCAACCAGTGTTGCGGTTGCATCGTGGATCCTGCCGCCTCCACCCAAATGAGTCGATTTACCCGTGTCTTCTTCGATATGGGCTCGTTCGATTCCCACTGACCTGCCGTTAGGGAGTTGCACAAAACCCTCGGCGTTCGTTGGTTCCTCGAATTGCGTGGTCTGGAAGTCTTTTGGCATATCGGGGTAGAAGTAGTTCTTGCGAGCAAAGATCGACGGCAACACAGTGCAGTTGAGCGCCCGACCCAGTGTCATCGCAAACTCAATGGCTTGTTTGTTTGGCACCGGGAGCGATCCCGGCAGACCAAGACAGGTTGGGCAGATGTTGGTGTTGGGTTCGTCGCCGAAGTTATTGGCACAACCGCAGAAGAGTTTGGTTGTCGTCGCTAATTCGACGTGAACCTCGAGCCCGATCACCATCTCCCAACCCTCGGGTAATACGCCTTCGACTGTTTTGGAGTTGTCCGTCTCGAGAGTCCCGACACGCTGGCCTTGCTCAGGTAGTTCGCTCATGACATCCCCTTTGCAGCATCTTCGAGGGCCTTGGCGGCCTTAAACATCCTTGCTTCTTCAAGCATCGGAGCCAGAATTTGCACGCCGACAGGCAGCCCATCATCGCCGACACCGAACGGCACCGACATGGCAGGGTGACCTGCCAGGTTCGATGGGATCGTGCACACATCGCACATGTAGAGCGCCATGGGGTCGCTCTTCGCTCCGATTTCGAACGCCGTAGACGGCGACGTCGGCGACAGCAGCAGGTCAAAGCTCTCATACGCCGTTGCAAACTCATTCGCGATCAGCGTGCGAACTCGCTGAGCCTTGCCGTAGTAAGCGTCGTAATAGCCCGAGGATAAGGCATAGGTTCCAAGCATGATGCGGCGCTTAACCTCGTCGCCGAACCCAGCAGAACGAGTAGCAACGTTCATCGCCGCCACGTTCTGTCCCTCGACTCGTTGGCCATAACGCACGCCGTCAAATCGTGCCAGGTTGCTCGACGCTTCGGCGGGGGCGATCAAGTAGTACGCAGCAAGGCCGTAGATTGTCGCCGGGATACTGACGCGTTCAACCGTCGCTCCCGCTGCAGTCAGCGCTTCGGCCGCCTGGTTAGTGCGTGCGATGACGTCGTCATCGATTCCCTCGCCCATGAGTTCGTCGACCAGGCCAATACGCATTCCTGCGACGCCATCGTTCACTGTTGGCAGCGTAGGCGTAAGCGGGTTAGGAATCGAGGTAGCGTCCATGGGGTCATGACCGCTAATCACGTCAAAACACAACGCAGCATCGGTGACATTCTGTGCGAACGGACCGATCTGATCGAGTGAGCTCGCGAACGCAATAAGCCCGTAACGCGACACCGCACCATATGTTGGCTTCACGCCTACGACGCCACACAGCGCTGCTGGTTGGCGGATAGATCCGCCAGTGTCGCTGCCCAACGATAGCGGTACGAAGTCGGCGGCAACAGCAGCGGCAGAGCCACCGCTGGATCCACCTGGCACCCGGGTCGTGTCATGAGGGTTGCGGGTTGGCCCGAATGCGGAGTTCTCGGTCGAGGACCCCATTGCGAACTCGTCCAAGTTCGTCTTACCCACGATCACCGCACCGGCGGCTTCGAGTCGGCCGATGACGGTTGCGTCGTAGGGCGGGCGCCACCCTTCCAAAATTTTTGAACTACACGTTGTGGGCTCACCCCGGGTGCACATGTTGTCTTTGATCGCAATAGGCACGCCGGCAAGAGGACCGGGATCATTGCCATTAGCCACTGCGTCGTCGACGGCCTGGGCCTGGATCTGAGCCCGCTGCTTCGTCAAATGCAGAAAGGCATGAATTTCATCGTCACGTTCATTGATAGCGCCAAATGATGCATCGGCAACCGCCACTGCACTTTGAACACCAGAGCGGATTGATGCAGCCAATTCCTGTGCGCCGCTCACGGCGCCTCGCCTAGGGATGGAGGAACGCGAAATCTGCTATCTTCGACGTCAGGTGCCTGGGCCAGGACTTCGTCGCGATCGAGCGATGGCACCAAGACATCGGGTCGCATCACATTGGTCAGCGGATACGGCTGCGCCATAGGCGGCACATCGCTCAGATCAAGCGAATTTAGGTTCGCTGCGGTCTCAAGAACAACGCATAGCTGTTCTGTAAAGGTATCGAGTTCGTTGTCGTCGAGCCGTAACCGAGCTAGCGAAGCAACATGCGCGACCTCGTCACGCGAGATCTCGCCACTCATGAGGTCATCCTGCAGTCATGCACAACTGATGATGTTATCCGCCCGAGCAGCGGCCGGGCTGGGGTAGCCGATCCGGCGCCGAGGGGCCTGTGAACAGATCAACCTGGGTCCGTAAATTCCGACATGCCCCGGTTACCGTGGACCACGTGAGCACCCACCCGTTCCTTTCGCCTGCATGGATCGACAAGGCCCGGGCGATTCATGACGAGTACAAGGATCGCGTCGACGAACCGACCGAGTCACTTCGTATGAATGTCACCGTCACAACTGCTCCATTCAGCGAAGACCACGTCCTCGGCCATATCGACACAACGACCGGTTCAGCGGTCCCGAACGAGGGCCATGTCCGCGATGCCGACGTCTCGGTCACGATTCCCTATGGCATCGCCCGGCAGCTACTTATCGATCCTCAGCCCGAGAATGTGATGATTGCATTCATGAGCGGCGAAATCGAGGTCCAAGGCGACATCACCTTGATCATGTCGCTACAAGACGTCGAAGCAACACCCGAACAGCAAGTTCTGGCTAAAGAAATCGTTAGCCGGCTCACCGCTATCACCGAGTAAGTGCACAACGCTTCGGAAGAGATCACTCTTCGGGAGGGTCGTCCAAGATGATGGTGACTTCGGTACCTACGTCGACGATGGCGCCTATTGGGGGCAACGCGCCAATTACCTCTTTGCCCGGGGTTCCAGTCGTGTCAATAAAGATCAGTCCCAGACCCTCGACCACATCGATGGCCTCATTAAGCTGCAGGCCGATGATGTCGGGCATCTCGATGGGTGTTGGCCCGGCGCTGACAACCAGTGTGACGACCGAATCAGCCAGCACAATCTGACCGGCCGGCGGAATCGATGCAAGTACGGTGCCGATTGGGGCCTCGGGATCAAATACCGGTTCCTCGACAGCTTGCAGCCGCAAGCCAACAAGCAGGCTGGTCGCGTCACCGATCGTGAGCCCCACTACCTGACCAGGCACGATGCGGTCTTCGGCTCCGGCGGACACCCGCAGGTCAACTCCCTCGCCGGCCGGCATCTGCGTCGTCGGCTCATCCAAGCCGACAACAAGACCAGCAGCGAGCGCTTCGCTGTTTTCTTGAGACAACCGGCCGAGCACGAGTCCAACCGTTCCCAAGCGCGACTCAGCTTGCTCGACAGTTAGGCCAACGATGTCACCAGGAATCTCGACCATCTGGTTCCCCAAAGACACCGTGACGGTCAACCCTTGTGCTGGGTCGACCTCTTCGCCGGGGCTCGGATCCTGAGAAAGTATGGAACCAACAACGGTGCCATCGACGCGCGCTTCGAGCCGAATTATGTCCCAGTTGCGCTCGCCGAGTCGGTCGCCTAGATCGTCGTACTGCGCACCGATCACGTTGGGGGCGGCCGATAACTCTGACGAGTCGGTGAGGACAAAGAAGTACATGCCAGCCGCTACCGCTCCAACAACGAGCATGGCAAGCGCAACGAGCGGCCACCACGGCAAACGATCTTCGGCATCATCTTCGAGTTCTTCGTACGCCACTGCTGTGCTGCGTCCAGTCGGTGCTGGTTCTGGCACATCGAGTTCTGTCCCGACGGCCGCGCCTGGAATTTCAGCGAACACCGGCTCTACTTCTTCGAAATTGACGAGGCCTTCCAACGCTGGCGCCATGGCATCTGTATTCAGCCTGTCGAACTCATGGCCACTGGTGTCGAAACCTGCCACACCAGCAGAATTTCCGACCGTGGGAACATCAAACTCGGCTTCGCTTGACCGCAACTTCTCTGAGTCTGCGATGTCTTGAGCAGCAGGAGCCAATCCGCTGAGACCGGCCATGTGTTTCGCCGATTCAGCTCCATCCTCAACCTGATCATCACCTCTATCAGACGCCGAAGATATGCCCTCGTCGGCGATCGGTCCGATTACTCCACCAGCGACCAATAGCAGAGCATTGACCAGGCTGGTTCCGTTGCTAATCCCCGCCAGCGGCAGCGGCAACGGCTGCGGCAGCGACTCTGCGGCGGCGAGCAGCGAAATGGCGAGTTCCTCGGCCTCAGGTCGTTCCTCGGGCTCAACCCGAGCACACCGCTCTAACGGCGACAGCAGGACACCCAATGCCGGATCCAGGTTGACAGCCGATTCGGCACGCTCCATCAGTGTGCCCATAACAGTCTCGGCGATATGGGGAGCATTCCCACTCACGGCTTCGCTCACTATGAGCGCCAGTGAATACAGGTCACTGGACTCGTTGACGAGCCGGCCACGCTCCTGCTCGGGCGAGGCGTACCGGACGCTTTCTAGAGCTCGTGACTCCGGTGCCTTTGGCACATCTAGGATCACATTGGCCAGACCGTAGTCGCTGATCCGAACCTGCTGGTCCGACGTAAACAGTAGGTTGCGAGGTGTCAGGTTGCCGTGGATAGCACCCTGCTCGTGCCCGTAATTCATGGCTCGGGCACACGCCAGAGTCACCACCAAGGCTTGGCTCGTCGCCAGACGATTACCCTCTTCGAGCAGTGCTGCCAGGCTTCCGCCCTCGCACAACTCAGATACGATGTACGGGCCGCCATCGACGCCCCAGTCGTAAATCTCAACGATGTTTGGGTGGTTCAAAACCGACGCTAGTTCGGCGGCCTCGAGTAACCGTTCGACAAAGCCCTCATCGCCTGCCAGTCCGGCATCGAAAACCTTGAGCGCTACCGACCTGTCTTCAGCCTGGTCAAATGCCGAAAACACTGCAGAAATATGACCTACCCCAACGAGACTTTCGATGCGATAACGATCGTCAAAGACCCGGTCGACCATCTCGGTCAGCGCAGTGGGATCCATGACGTAATTATCGTACTTCGCCACATCGTCCCGCGAGTGGCGCTCGCCATTCCTTCGCCGATCTGTGACCACAGCCATAGCGGCCGAGGGCCTCAGAACTGGGGGCTAGCGCTGCGAGCAGCGTACGATTCATAGGTGGACTTGCCTTCAGCCAGAACGCGCCGACTGATCATTATTTCAATGCTGGCCGCCGCCGCCGCTCTCTTCACAATCGCTGTGGTCGTATATCAAGGAAGCCCGCGAAGCACCGACCTTCCCGTCGCGATCCAGGCGGTTGGCCCCGAGCCAGGTTCAAATGTGCTGAGCCAAACCGACATATTCGTCGATCTGGCGGTTGGGTATACCGCTGACATCGACATCAATGGCATCAAGATTCCCGAAGCGGAACTGTTCCGGGTGCAAGGGCTCAACCAGTTGAGCTACAAGCCACGCGAAGGCAATACCGTTCCTCGGCTCCGCCCCGACCAAAACTGTGTTCGGGTATTCTACTGGCTAATCGCCCAAGGACCTGAAGGCGCGACGCCGTACACCTGGTGCTTCGACGCCAGCTAGCCCTCGCACGCAGGCTTACTTGAGACACCTGCGTCGCACGCGTTTCAAGTAAGCAGCCGGCCGGTGTGCATTAGCTGAATAAAACTTGTTTCATCGATCACGGGTACACCGAGATCTTCTGCCTTGGCGATCTTTGACACTCCAGGCGAGTCGCCAAGTACCAGGGCAAAGGTCTTCTTTGAGACGCTGCCAGGCGACTTTCCACCGCGCGAAGTAATGGCCTCTTTCGCCCCATCGCGGCTGAAACCTACAAGCGATCCCGACACCACGACCGTGAGACCTTCGAGTGTTTGAGGCACATCGATGACCTCGGGGCCCGCAAAGTCGACACCAGCCGATCGCAACCGCTCGACGATTCCCTGGTTAGTTTCGTTCGCGAAATAGCGAGCAACACTCTCAGCGATTACCGGGCCAACCCCATCGACTGCCCCCAAGGTCTCGGCGTCAGCTTCGAGGATGCGGTCGAGATGACCAAACGACTTGGCCAACAGCTTCGAGCCATTATCGCCCAAATGCCGAACGTTGAGACCAATCAGTAGCGCTCCGAGACCACGGTCCTTCGAGGCTTCGATCGACGCGTGCATCTTGCGCACCGACGTCTCGCCAAATCCCTCGATCTCGCGCACTCGAACGAAATCAAGTTCATAGATGCCGGCGATATCGCTGAGCAGCCCAACCTGGGTGAAGAGCCGCACCGTGCGTTCGCCAAAGCCCTCGATGTCCATCGCCGAGCGTCCGGCGAAGTGTTCGATCCAACCATCGCGTTGGCGAGGACACACCGGGTGCAGACAATAGTGGGCGGCGTCGCCGTCAGCTCTCGTCAGCCGATGACGGTTTGGGCAGTCGCAGCGCTCCGGAAACCGCCACGGTTGCAAACCCTTGGGCCGCTCAGAGAGCACGGGTCCGACCACTTCTGGGATCACGTCGCCGGCCTTGCGCACCCATACTGTGTCGCCCGGCCGAACGTCTTTGACCGCCACCTGGTCCTCGTTGTGCAACGTAGCCATTTGGACGGTGGAGCCACCAACGAAGACTGGATCGAGTACGGCGAACGGGGTGGCCTTCCCCTTGCTGCCAATTGACACCGCTATGTCGAGCAGTGCGGTGGTCTTCTCTTCAGGCGGAAACTTGAAGGCAATCGCCCACCGAGGATGGTGACTGGTGACACCAAGATCGCGTTGACGGGCGAGCGAATCAATCTTGGCTACAGCACCGTCAATCTCGTAGTTGAACTGATGGCGGTGGTTCTCTGCTGCGGTGAAGTACGCCTTCACCGCGTCGGCATTGTCGACGACCTTGACCTGATCGTTTACCGGGAAGCCAAGCTCAGCCAGGAAGTCGAATGTCTCACTGTGGTGGGTAAATGCAGGTCCGCCTTCGATCTGTCCCATCTGATAGGTAAACCACTTCAGATTGCGCGACGCGGTGATAGCCGGGTCTTTCTGCCGTAGTGAACCAGCGGCGGTGTTCCGTGGGTTCGCGTACAGCGCTTGGCCTGAGGCTTGGCGGGCCTGGTTCAGCATAGTGAAGTCACTGACTGCCATGAACACCTCGCCGCGCACCTCGAGCAGGGCAGGGGCCCCCGCCGGCAAAGTCTTTGGTACATCGAGGATTGTCACAACATTGGCAGTCACATCTTCACCAACAGTGCCGTTGCCCCGGGTCGCCGCCCGGACCAAAATGCCGTTCTCGTAGCGGACCGAGATAGCGAGACCGTCGAACTTCAGCTCACACACAAACGGGCCGAGCTCCGCGTCCTCGCCGATTCTGCGCGAAAGCCGAGTGTGCCACTGGTCAAATTCATCGGTGCTGAAGGCCTTATCGAGCGACATCATCGGCACATCGTGTTGAACCGGCGCAAAGGTCGCACCGGCCCCCACCGTCTTCGTTGGCGAGTCTGTCGCTGCAAGATTTGGATACTTGTCTTCGAGCGCGGCGAGTTCGCTCAGCAGCACATCGAAACCAGCGTCGCTGATCTCTGGCGAGTCGAGTGCAAAATATCGCTCGTTGTGGTGCGCTATCAACGCTCGCAACTCTTCGACTCGCGTCACGGCATCATCGCTCACCCTCGCTACTGTAGGTCTGCCATCAGTGTCTCGACCGAGAGGCGGGTGGCGTGCGCCGCGAACCTTGGCAAGCTGGGGGTGATGCGAACACAAGCAGTTTGGGTACTACGAGGCCTTTGGTTCTTCCTACCACTTACTGTCGGGCAAGCTGGCAGCAACGCCATTGCCTCGGCGGGTCATGCTGTGCCTTTCGTGATGACGGCTGGCCTATGGACCCTGTGGGCCGCAGGCATGTTGGCCGCGATGGTTCCCGTTCCTATCACGCTGACGACCCTACGAGTGCTTGCCACAGGGACGCTTCCGCTGGCGACATGGGCGCTCGTCAACACTGATTTTGGAGCCATTGCAATGCTGGCTAGTGCTCATGCATTCGCCCTGGTTCTCGTAGCGCTCAATTCGTTGGTCGGCGACCGGTTCGTCGATGGTGGTAGTTACGGCGACGAGCGTCGCATGCTGCTACGTCCGCCTTCGCATGTTGGCTACGTGTTGGTTCCCATTGTCACGGCTTTGGTGATTGGCGGGACCGCCACTGGCCCTCTTCTATTAGGGAACCGGCAATGGGTCCTTGGCGCCATCGCAACTGCGCTCGGCGTTACTTCGATAGCTATCGGCGCACGGGCCCTGCATCAGTTGACCCAGCGCTGGGTCATCTTCGTCCCAACCGGCATGGTCATGCACGACCTGACGGTCACGACAGAACCAGTACTGTTTCGCCGAACCGCTATCGAACGGCTGGGAGCTGCACTCGATGGCAGCCCCGCCCGCGACCTCTCAAATGCAGCTGCGGGTCTACTGCTTGAATGCGAGCTGACCGATCCTGCACCGCTGGGACTTCGCGATCCTGGCGACCGTTCCGGTGCCACCCTGACCGACGTGCGCCGATTTTTGTTCTGCCCAAGCCGTCCTGGCGAACTACTCGACGAAGCCGAACGCCGCAATATCCCCACCGACTAAACACCGCAAGCTGCCCAGACAAATAGCCTCGCCGGCAAATAGCCTCGCCGGGCCCGTCGAGCATTCAACACAAACAAGTCATTGGGGCGAATTCGGACTACCCGACTAGTTAGCGCGCTACCCCGCCACCGACCACGATGTCACCGTCGTACAGCACCACAGTCTGGCCAGGGGCAACCCGTTGCTGGGGTGTTTCCCAGGTCACGGTGTTCGCGTGCACTCGTGCCGGGCGGGTCGCTCCGTGGGCGCTGGTCTGAGCCACGAGGCCCTGCGAAACAGGTTCGCCTACCCACGTCAACACATCGAGTTCTACCGACTCAGAAAGCAGGTCCTGACGAGTCCCAATCGTGACTCGCTGCGCACCGATGTCGACGTTGTTTACATATTGCGCTGGCGAACCACCCGCTAGGCCTAGGCCCTTGCGCTGCCCGATTGTGACGAGCTGAATTGAATCAACTTGGCCGACCTGGTTTCCATCAGTGTCGACAACCTCTGCCGGTGTATGCGTCAGTCGATCGCCTAGGAACTCGTCACGGCTTGTTGTGCTGCTGATGAAGCAAACATCCTGACTATCGGGCTTATTGGCCACACGCATACCCATATCAGCTGCCATTTGGCGCACGACCGACTTCTCAAGCCCACCGATTGGAAACTCGACCCGTGCGAGATCCTTAGGCGGGATCATGTGCAGCACATAGCTCTGATCCTTGGCAACGTCGACTGCTCGGGCGATACGACGCGTACCGTCACCGACGGTCACGATCTGCGCGTGGTGACCGGTCACGACGGCATCGAACCCAAGCGCATCAGCACGTTCGAGCAGGCGAGCGAACTTGATCGAACGATTACATTCGATGCATGGGTTCGGGGTGCGACCAGCATCGTGCTCTGTCACGTACGGAGCGATCACATGACGCTCGAAATCATCGCCAAAATTGAAGACATGATGATCTACACCAATCGCGTCGGCAGCCCGACGGGCATCGAGCACATCGCTGACCGAACAGCAGCCCTTGTCGGACGGCCCGCCCCAAAGCTTCATCGTGACGCCGACGACCTCATGACCAGCATCGAGCATCATGGCAGCGGCCACCGACGAATCCACGCCGCCAGACATTGCCACCATTACCTGCATTACAACGACCTCACGCAGACGCAGCGCGCAACGTCTGCACGCACTCGGGGATGATGGCAAGCGCTCGGTCAATATCAGCGTCGGTGGTGCCAAATCCAAGGGACATGCGCAACGAGCCAGCTGCCAGCTCACGAGGGTAGCCCATCGCCGCCAGCACATGGCTGGGGTCTTGGGCACCGCTTGCACACGAAGACGCTGCCGATGCGTAGATACCGACGCGTTCAAGCTTGAACAGAAGCGCTTCGCTCTCGATGCCAGGGAAACAGACATGAGCGCTGCCGGCAACCTTTTCGACGGCAGCATCGCCGACTTGGCGGGCTGATTCGATCGTGTCAGGTAAGGCCTGCATGATGCCGCCGACCAACCGGTCCCGGAGCGCACCAACGTTTTCGACGACCTGGGCTCGTTCAGAAGCCATCATCTGAGCAGCCACGCCAAGTGCAGCAATTCCCGCCACGTTGTGGGTGCCACTTCGGAGCTCGAACTCTTGACCTCCACCAAGGGTTTGGGCCTTGATATCAGCGTGCGAACGAACAATCAGCACACCTACGCCCTTTGGCCCGCCGAACTTGTGCCCACTCAGACTGATCAAGTCGGCTGGTGCTGCAAGTTCGGCAACATCGAGCCATGGGAAGGCCTGCACCGCATCGGTATGCAGCAGTGCATTGGGTGCGAGTTCGTCAAGGACGGCTCGGATCTCGTCGAGTCGTTGGACGACACCGGTCTCGTTGTTGGCCAGCATGACTGAAACGATCGCAAGATCGTCATTAGCGATCGAGCGCAGCTGAGCGATGTCGAGTTGACCGGCACTGTCAACATCAAGAACGGTGCCACCGAGATGTTGGACGGGGTGCAGCACAGCATGGTGTTCAATCGCTGAACAGGCGACGTGCCCATTGTTCGTTGCGTGCGCGCCAAAGATGGCCAGATTGTCGGCTTCGGTGCCGCTACCGCAAAAGATGACCTCGGATGGTTCGGCGCCGACCGCGTCGGCAACTTGGTCACGAGCATCGTCGACGATACGACGGCCTACCCGGGCGCGATGATGGGCACCGGTTGGGTTTCCGTAGCCATCCTGGGCGGCTTGCACCATTGCCTGCAGGGCCTCGGGCCGCATAGGCGTGCTGGCGGCCCAGTCCAGATAGGTCTCTTCAGACTCGGTACGCGCACTCATGACTCCACCAGGCTATCCGTCAGGGATCATAAGGGGCTAGCGAGTTGCAGCAGATAGGTTCGAGCTAGTGCTCGAGCGATTTGGCTACAAGAATTTAGTGGCCGCTGTGTACATCACCGCACTGTTCATGCAAATCATGGATAGCACGATCATCAATGTGGCATTGCCGACGCTGGCGAACGAGTTTGACGTCGAGGCCACAGCCATGGACTGGACTGTACTTTCGTTCACGATCGCACTCGCCGTCATGACTGCATCGGCGGGTTGGTTCGGGCAACGCCTTGGTCTGCGGCGAACATTCATGGTTGCGCTCGGCGGTTTCGTGTTCACCTCGCTGCTGTGTGGTGTTGCTCAGTCGCTCAACCAGCTGGTCGTAGCGCGAGCGCTGCAGGGAGCGGCGGCGGGTCTCATCACTCCTATTGGTTCAGCGCTGCTCTTCAACGCCTTCCCTATCGAAGAGCGATCAATAGCGTCTCGCAAGGTCATCACCGTTGCGGTGATCGCGCCAGCGCTCGGGCCGATCGTGGGCGGCGCCATCCTCGAATTCACGTCATGGCGATGGATCTTCTTTGTGAACCTGCCAATTGGAGCGCTGGCCTTGCTCTTGGCATGGAAGTGGCTCCTGGACGACGACACAGCGCAGCAAACCAGCTTCGATACGTCGGGTTTCTTCCTGCTCGCTGGCGGTTTGGGCCTAACACTCTACGGGCTGTCTCGGGGTGGAGAGCGAGGGTGGGCCTCTGCCCCGATCATGCTCAGCTTGGTCCTCGGCCTCGGGATGCTCGCCATGCTGGTCGTCGTCGAGTTGCGAAAACGGGAGCCCCTTCTTCATCTACGACTGCTCACTGAACGCAACTTCGGCTGGTACAACCTGGTCTCATTGCCGGTCTATGCCGGGTTCATCAGCCTCATCTACCTGCTGCCGTTGTTCCTGCAGCAGGAAGCCGGCCACTCACCGCTGCAGGTCGGCCTAGCCCTCTTCCCACAGCCTCTCGGGGTGCTGGTTACCAGCCAACTCGTTGGTCGGTTCTTATACAAACGGATTGGCCCACGGCGCCTCATCTTGTTGGGGGCGGTACTCGCCTTCGCCGTGGGAAGTGCCACAGCGCAAATCGATGCCGGTGTTGACCTCTGGTGGATTCGAGCATTGATGTTCGTTCGAGGTCTCGCCATGGGTTTGTTCTTCGTACCAATCCAGTCGGCTGTCTATGCCCGAACCGAGCGACCAGCCATGGGTCAGGCCACCGCCATCTATGGGACGACCAGACAGGTCGCCCCGGCCGTCGGTGTCGCTATTGCCTCGATGGTGTTGGCCAATGGCATCGCCGGGACCACGGTCGTTGGTGAGCGTGTGAGCGGTTATCAAACTGCAATGTTGGCGAGCGCTCTGATGTTTGCAGTGGCTGGGCTGCTCGCTCTTCGGCTACGAGACACCGATGCCGCCGCAACAATGGCTGGTTGACCGACATGACGTTGGCCAACCAGCCGTCAGGCTCGCCGCCCTCAGACCCACAGCTCTACGCCCGTTCGTTCGCCGACGTCTACCAGGAGTGGTACGACGACCTCGACGACCCAGCAGTCATGGTTCAGGCATTTCGTCGCCAGTGCGCAGAGGGTGCGTCTATCGCCGAACTGGGCAGTGGCACGGGTCGGCTGGCATCGCCTCTGCACGATGCAGGGTTCCAGGTCGTTGCATTGGACGCATCGTTTCAGATGCTCGGATTCGCTGCACCGGGCCCTCGACCCATCGCAGCAGACATGACGGCTATCCCTCTTGCTTCCAACAGCGTTGATGCAGCTCTCATTGCATACAACACATTGTTAAACCTGGATAGTCACGAGCAGCAGCAACGCTGCTTTGTCGAGATCGCCCGTGTCATCCGTCCTGGCGGGGTCGCAGCCGTTGAATCCTTCATTGCTATGACCCGCGAGGCAACGCCATTTGGTATCAGCATCCGACAACATCCGGCAGACCCCGATGCCCGTATAGCAATTATTACTGGGCCAGATCTAGATGAGCCAGATGTCATCGTGGGGAGTCATGTCGAGTTGGGCTCACCAATCGTGTGTCGACCGTGGCGACTTTTCTACCAATCGCCGCAAGAACTAGACGCAAGCGCAACCGCAGCCGGCATGGTGCTCCTCGAGCGATACAGCGATTGGTTAGGCACACCGTTTGATGACTCCGGGCATCGCCACGTGAGTTGGTACAAACGGATCTAGAACGGGAGTGTTGCAGGTCTCACACCACGGTGTTCGAGCCTCACCGCCCGGCCATTTGGGGGATTTCTCCGACCGCGCTTCGTGACAGAAGCGACAAGTCACAGCCGCAAACGAACGATGATTGGCTTCTGCAATGGCTCCTTGAGCCGATCACGGTTCTACGAGCACGTTTCTACAAGCCCCGCTAGAGACGCTGCTGAGGTGCGCTTCGACTAGCGAGACCTCCACGAGAGGAGTAATGGGGAGACGGTCATGACGACAGTTGAGCCTTCTACCCAGGCCTTGATTCATAGAATCACGCCGACTTTCACGACGATTAGAGGTTCGTAGAGGACCAAGAGCGCCTCGTGGTCGAGTAACCCGCACATCGGGTTATCCAGCAATGAACACCTACGCTTATCCGGTGGCACGGTTCTCAAGGGATAGGCAGACTCGCGATAGTCGCCGATCATCACGTCGGCCCGGCATCGCTATCGAAGTCGTCATCGACGCTCCGGTGGCATTCGTGTGGTCCCAGGTGCACGACATCGCCAACTATGTCGATTGGATTCAAGATACCGAGGAGATCCGCTTCTTGACAGATCGTCACAGCGGCGTGGGGACTCGCTTCGAATGTAAGACCGTCGTGGGGCCCTTCCGAATGGCCAACGTGATAGAGATAACCAACTGGAAACACACCCAGGCCATAGAGGTGCACCATCAAGGCATCGTCTCGGGCACCGGCGAGTTTCGATTGCGTGCAAGCGGCTCGAACACGATTCTCTCGTGGGTTGAGCAACTCACGTTTCCCTGGTATTTCGCTGGACCATTGGGCGCCATGGCAGCACGGCCAATCCTCAAGTCTCTATGGAAGGGCAATCTGCGGCGCCTCAAGACACGCATCGAATCGGGCTACGCCAAGGAACGATACCCGAACTGGGGTACGCAGTGAGCCTGATCGCGCACGACGGCGGTTGGGACGAGATCCTGATGGTGGCCGGCCCATTAGTAGTGTTCGCTGGCGTCTTGTTCCTGGCGAACCGCCGGGCCAACACCAAGCTGGCTCAAGCGAACGTCGAGGCCGTCGAAACAGATCCAGTCGATATCGAGTAGCCCGCCTAGGCGATCTGAGATCGGCCTTCTTCGGACGTTGAACGCTGGCATACCGCTGGCGAACTGATACGGCCCGCTGGAGCCAAAGATCTCGGGAGCGCTAACCCGCGAGCCTCAAACAGCCATAACGAAGCACCTCGTAGGGCCCCTACTCGGTTACCCATTCGACATCAGCTCCGAGCGAGCGCAGGTTCTCGACAAAATTTGGGTGCGCCCGGCGCACCGGCGAAGCATTTCGAATGATCGACTCTCCGTCGATACTGGCACCGACCATGAACAGCGCGATTGTGACGCGAATGATGTACGGCGCATCGACGACAGCGGGGCGCAGGTCATCGCGGCCGAACACGATGACTCGATGCGGGTCACACACCGTGACCTGCGCACCGAATTTGGCCAGCTCGGGAACCCAACCGAAAGCACCTTCGTAAACCTTGTTCCAAAACAACATGTCGCCGTCAGCGACGGTGGCTAGGGCGACGACGGGTGGAATCAGGTCAACAGGGAAATATGGCCAGGGCGCACCTTCGACTTTTTGAAGCAGATGCGAGGTTCGAGGTTGTTCGACGCGTAGCCGCTCAGTCGTTGACACGCGAGACCCAGTTGCAGTCTGCTCGACTTCAACCCCGAACTTCTCGAGGGTGCGATCCATCAGCGGGAAGTGGTGCTGCACAGAGTGCTCGACACTTACGTCGCCGCCGGTCATGGCACCAATAGCCAAGAAGGTGAAGATCTCGTGGTGGTCATCGCTGACACGCACGTCGGCGCCCCTCAAGGCTGGCACACCTTCGATCTTCAGCACCGACGTGCCGATGCCGACGATCTTGGCACCCATTTCGACGAGCACTTTGCACAGGTCTTGCACATGCGGTTCGCTCGCAGCGTTGACGAGCGTCGATGTGCCGTTCGCGAGCGCTGCGCACATGACGAAGTGCTCAGTCGTGGTGACCGAGGCGTAATCCATCCAGTGCTCGTTCGCCGAGAAACTCCCGGGTAATCGGATCTCGCGCCGCTCACCCCATTCAATGGTGGCACCGAAGCCTTCCAGAATGTCGAGATGTGGATCGACTTCGCGCGCTCCAAGTGAACAGCCCGTAGCGTCGTCTGAGACATTGAGCGTGCCGACTCGCGCAAGTAACGGGCCAAAGAGCATGACGGAACTGCGCATGCCAGGTGGCAGCGCATCGATCACTGTCCGCGAGTCCAATCCAGCGCCACCATGATTGACCTCGATGGTCTTCGCGTCGCGATCCCATTCCACTTGTGACCCCAACATCTCGAAGAAGTCAACGATCTTGTTTACATCGGTGATGTCTGGCACGTTGCGCACCGTCATCGTCTCGTCGGTCAGCAATGTCGCGCACAGCATCGGCAACACGGCGTTCTTGTTGCCCGACGGCGTGATAGAACCTGACAGCGACTTTCCGCCTCGTACCAGCAGACTCTCGCTCATGACAGGGCCTCGGCTTTCTCGGGTCGATTCACCGACCAAGCATAGAACTTGCAACAGGGTCGGCGGTGGCGTCCGGGACCGTTCCCTAATGGTGAACTTCAGGCCCACCGACTCGCCGGTAGGATCGGAGCGAACGTTATGGCACGTGTGGTCAATCAGCACCTGGTAAACCAGGACGCCCTGCAACAGCTGCAGACCCCGCGGGTCGACTGGCTTGTTGAAGAGACCGCGACCCCGGGCGGCTTCGGATTCGCCGATGGCCCGTTCACACAGTGGCACCGAGCGATCCACGTCGAGGAACAATCATCGGTCGACGCCGATGGCCTTTACCGCGTCACAGAGACCATTGACTACAGGCTTGCGCTGCCAATTTGGCGAGTGGTCACCTCGCCACTTATCAGCTGGCAGTTGCGACGTCCGCACCGTGTCGATGCACCGTTTTGGGCGCCGCCCGAACGCTTCGACGCAAAGGGAGCACAGTCGTTCGCGCTGCTCATCTTTGCCGCTCTTGCTGCGGCATATCTAGGCACGTTGTTATCGCAGACGATCACGTTCGTAGCCGAAGAGTTCGACAAGGGGACATCGACCCAGGGGTGGGTCACGAGCTTGACCAGAGGCGGAGCGTTGTTGGCGCTGCTCGTTGTCCGGGAGGCCGACCGCGTCGGGCGGCGTCGCATGCTCCTGCTTGCCGGAACGCTTTCAACCCTGTTTGCTGTCGTCGCCGCCGTGTCTCCAAATATCTGGTTCTTCGGAGGCACTCAAACATTGTCACGGGGTTTCGCCACCGGCTTCGGCATTCTGATCGGTGTTATCGCCGCCGAAGAGTCACCTGCCGGGTCACGGGCATGGATTACCTCTGTCCTCACATTGTTCGCTGGCTTGGGCTCTGGAATGGTGCTGTGGCTTCTGCCCCTCGCCGGGACCGGGCCCCGGGCATGGAGGCTCATATTCCTGGCAGCCATCCTCATCTTCCCGGTGCTGTTTGGCTTGTCGAAACGTCTCGAAGAGTCACGAAGATTCCAGGCTCACCTCAAACGCAAGGAGGCACCAGCACCGATCACATCGACCATGAAGCGACGCTTCATCATGTTGGCAACCGTTGGTGTGGCTCTCTCTATGTTCTCCGCCCCAGCGTCGAACTTTCAGAACGAGTACCTGCGCGAGACGCGCGGCTTCTCAGCAACCCGCATCAGCTTGTACGCCGCCATCGTAAATACACCCATCGGGATCGGTGTCGCCATCGCAGGCCCCCAGGCCGACCGCCGAGGTCGACGCGTGGTTGGCATTATTGGAATCATCGGCGGCATTGGTTTCGCCGTCCTTCGTTACGGATTCGGTGGCTCAATCATGTGGATTACTGGCTCGCTTGCCACCATCGTGGGCGCAGCAACAATCCCTGCACTCGGTGTCTACGGCCCCGAACTCTTCCCGACCTCACGGCGAGGGCTAGCAAACGGCATGCTCACCTGTGTCGCCGTGGTCGGCAGCGTCATCGGCCTAGTCTTTGTTGGGCAAGTAACTGAAAACTGGAATTGGAGCTTTGGCAAGGCATTCGCGGTACTCGCGATCGTGCCATTGTTAGCCGTATTCGTCGTCGCTCGTTACCCCGAAACTTCACAACGCGAACTCGAAGAACTCAACCCTGAAGACCAGTAGCCGGGTAGTTCGGATTCGCTTCGCTCATCCTGCCCGAGCTAAACACTCTGCGATCCCAGCGACCTCAACAACCCACCACCACCCGCATTCGCTTCGCTCACCATGAACAGGCGCCTGGCGCCCGTTACATCTGTCTTTGCCCTCCCGCTAGAAGCGCGGACGGCCAGATGCTTCAACTGTCAGCGTGCCTTCAACAAAAACATCCTGGCCGTTCATATGGGCAATGCGTTCTTGCCACGTCTCGGTCAGTTCAGGCGTCGAAGCGCCTGCAGACTCAGCATCAACTAACGCTGCAACTTGAAGTAGGTCTCTGGCCGCAACGCGGGCATTCTCCACCGACCCAAAAGTTGGCTGGCCATCCAGATGGACCCGAAATTGGCCTCGACTTGGTTGTGTGATCGTCGCGCTACGACGCACCCGTACCTGACCAATAACAGCGCCAACTGCATTAGCAACATCGGCGTGATCCGGCACGCACGCTGAAGTCCCGACCAGCGCTGCAACAGCCGGGTAATACGCGCCCGCTGGAGCCCCGATGGCGGTTAGCGGCGAACTCAGCGAGATCTGCACAGTCGTCACTTTGCGGTGACCGGCCAGAGATGCCGAAAGAAGGCCGTCGCCGCCACGATGGTCGACATCGTCTGCGTCGAGAGCAACCCTCAACACGAAGTCAGCAGAACGCCGGTTCAACGTTTCAATAACGAGTTGGGCCAAGGCCGTCGCTTGGTCGGCCACGACACCCCCCATCGGGTTCATCTGCCGTGCCAGGATCGCGGCGACCTTGCGAGCCGCCTCGGTATCGACATTGGGCACGAAATTCACGATTGCGCTGGCATCGGTCGGCGTCATCGTCGCCACGCGAATGAGACCACGCGCTTGGAGCCGAACAGCAGCGCGCTGTTCCAGCGCAGACGTCGCTACTTCGCTAACCGGCGCTGGGCCAGATGCCAGTCGGGCAAGCACGGAAGCCTCACGAAGATCGCTGATTTCAACATCAGCTGGAGCGGTGGACACCAAGAGACGGCCGTCGCTCGTTAACGACCCAGAAGAGGCAAGTTGACGGTCCAAAACAGCATGGACCGACGGATAGTCGAGGGCAAGACGGCTGATCGGAATCGCTCGCTCGGGGCCAAGCAGAACAGGGCCTAGAACATCGGTGGCGTCGATGCGAACCTCGCTGTCACCACCCAACCCAACCGTGGTCATGTCGACCGCTTCGACCATTGTGCGGTGGCTGCCCACCACCGCTCCCCCATCGGTGATCGACGGACGCCCGTTAACGATCACGGCAACATCGGTGGTCGTACCGCCCATGTCGACTACCAAGCCTTCACGTAAATCTGCAAGATGCAGAGCCCCGACCACACTGGCCGCTGGGCCTGACAAGATGGTTTCAATCGGGCGGGCTCCAGCGAAGGCAGCCGAGACTAGCGATCCGTCGCCTCGCACAACCATGAGTGGCGCATCGATGCTGTTGTCGGCCAGAACCGTGGCGACGGCCACGTTAAGACGGTCGATCGTCCCAAGCAGGCGTGCGTTCAAAGCGGCAGTGAGCGCGCGGCGGGGGCCGTCGAGTTTCGCACTGAGTTCATGGCTCGATGTCACGGGTAAGCCAGTCACCGAGCGAATTAACTCGGCTGCTTCTTGTTCATGACCGGGATTCCGCACGCTGAACTGAGCAGCAACCGCAAAGGCGGACACCTGACCTGCGAGCTCCCAGGCTCGCTGCTCGATAGCGCGCAGGTCAAGGGGTGACCGCTCGTTTCCGTGGGCATCATGGCCACCATCTAGGGGCACAAGAAGCGCTGGCCCAACCGCAACACTCAGCCCAGTTCGCTCGAGTTCGGCGCGAGAGAAACCAAAGGTGAACAAACCAGCGGGTTCGCCGTGCCCTTCAACCAAGGCGTTGGTCGCCAATGTCGTCGAGACCGACACCAGTGCGATGGTGGCAGCGCTTTCACAACCCACGTTGGCTAGAACATTTCGCACGGCGCCGGCCACGCCGATAGCCAGATCGTGATGGGTGGTTGGCGCCTTGGCCCACGCCACGACGGCGTTGCTGGCGCCATCGTCGACAAGGACAGCGTCGGTGAACGTGCCACCGGTGTCGATTCCCAGCATCAGCGCCATCATCGTCACCTTAGGTTCTGCGCGGTCAAGCCAGCAGAATACGCCGGGCTTCGGTCAGTTCAGCAATACGGTGGGCGGCCTCGTCGGTGTCGCCACCGACATCGGGATGGGCTTCTCGCAAAGCATTGCGGAACCTCTTACGCAGAGTGTCAGAGTCGGGGACGTCGTCATCAGCCTTGAACCCTAAGACTTCGAGGGCCCAGGCAACTGGGTCGGCCTGACTGGACGAGGACAGCGCATAGCGCTCAAAACTGCTACTCAAGTGGCTAAGCAATACGTCGTCACTGTCGGCATCGCCCTGCCAGCCAATTGCTCGACGGATGACTTTCATAACGTCGGTGCGAGGGCCGGGATCGAGCCTGCCTGCCGAGTACACCGCAGCAAGTACGTACTGAGTAGGCGCGTTGTGTTGCGATTCGAAATTCAGGTGCAGCTTGTTGTTCGGCAACCGCTCCAGTTGATGGACCGACCGGGTTAGGCCAATCCGGTCCTTCTGCAGCCGATGCCGTAGCCGAGGCTGAGGAATCCGTTGACCTTGCTCGACTTGATAGCTCAGGATCTCGAGCTCTTCGAGAAGTTCAGAGTCGATCCTCTGGCTGTACTTGGCCACGATCGATCCGAGAAGCAGGCCACCGAACCCCGGCGAGTCTTCGACGGGCAAGATTGTTCGGCCAATAGCTACCCGTCGCGTCGGTGCAATCGGGCGAGAGTGATACACCTCAAGTTCGGCCAACATCACAACGCAGAAGGCTAGTCTTCTGTAAGCGTGTTCCGGTGACGATGCATCTGCGGCACCGGGCACTATTACTGGGTCAGTAAAGCGGCGGAGTCAGACCAGCCTGCGCATAAATTCATGCAGCTGTATCGACATCTCTTCGATAGTGACATCGCCTGAGTCGTCGTCGCCTGACAGTACATCACTGAGATCAGCCGACTGATCTACGACCGAACCCCATACGTCCGCACCTAAACCGTAGGGAAGCGTCATCTGCTCGATGATCGATGCGACTTCGACGAGTGCTACAACTCCTTTGGCATCATTCGGATTCTTTCGAAGGCGGGCCGCTGCGACGAAGAGGTCTGACATCACGTTGACGGGATCGACACCAGGAACACCTTGACCAAACTCGCGCTCATCAGGATCTGCTTCATCGAGCCCGGAGAAGACCTCGTCGATTTTTTCTTCGTCTTTCTCGTAGACGAAAAGATCTCCGTCTTTGTCGAACGCATGGGACAGGCCGTTCTCGCCCAGTCGGCGTAGCAACCGAGTGTGCTGATCATCATCGAGTTCGCCGAGTTCGTAGACCATCGTCGGCTGAGATAGGTCCAACGTAGGCATCGCTACAATTTCTGCCTGTGCGACAGCTTCGTCGACGGCTTCTTCGTCGACTTCTCTAACGATCAGAGTTGCCCCTTGCCACGCGTGATCGATCCCGCTTCGAGTGAGCATGCCATCGAGCGTCGACCGGCCTTGCCCCGTCCATTCGTGGAACTCATACGCAAGCTGATCGTCGTCGACATCACCGACCGAAGACACATCGATAGGTGGATCGCAGGTCGTAGGAACACCGCACTCGGTGCATTCGGTGATTTCCTCGTCGTATTCATTGCCGCATTGGAAGCACCAAACGCGGCCGTCGTTGTCATCTGTCGTCGAAGTCACCCCGTAATCATGACCACAGAATGGGTCAAGGGCAACCTTCTCACGATCAGGGGTGCATTTGTGATGTTCAGCTTGAGGCTGTCAATTAGGATCTCTGGCAACGTCAACGTGCGGAGCACATATGAGTGATAGCCCAGACAGAAACCTCGCCCTCGAATTAGTGCGAGTGACGGAGAGCGGTGCACTCGCCGCTAGCCGGTGGATGGGACGAGGAGACAAAGAAAGCGCCGACGGGGCCGCCGTCGAGGCAATGCGCCTGATGCTGACCACCGTCGCCATGGATGGCACCGTCATTATTGGCGAAGGCGAAAAAGACGAAGCACCAATGTTGTACAACGGTGAACGACTCGGGAATGGCTCCGGACCGACCGTGGACGTTGCGGTCGACCCGATCGACGGCACCACCCTGACGGCGTATGGCCGTGGCAACGCACTCGCAGTATTAGCGGTTTCTGATGCTGGCACCATGTTCGATCCCGGCCCATTCGTGTACATGGAAAAGATTGCCGTTGGGCCCGAATGTGCCGGAGCGATTGACCTGAACGCGACCGTAACCGAGAACCTGCACCACATCGCTCAAGCTAAGAGCAAACGTATTCGCGATCTGACGGCAGTGGTGCTGGACAGGCCCCGCCACGAAGCGCTTATCGCCGAAATCCGCGAAGCCGGCGCACGTATCCGACTGATTCCCGATGGTGACGTCGCCGGAGCGATCGCAACCGCGTGGCCTGACGCTGACGTCGACGTGCTCATCGGCATCGGTGGCACGCCCGAAGGCGTGATCAGTGCGGCCGCGCTGAAATGTATGGGTGGCGAGATCCAAGGCCGTGTCTGGGCCCGCGACGACGCCGAACGACAAGCAGCGATCGAACTTGGATATGACCTCAACAAGGTCCTTCACACCGATGATCTCGTGTCAGGCGACAACTGTTTCTTCGCTGCGACAGGGATCACCGAAGGAGACTTGCTCAAAGGGGTCCGCTTCAACGCAAATGGTGCCACGACGCAGTCTTTGGTCATGCGATCTAGGTCCGGCACCGTCCGCCAGATCAATGCATCGCATCAGTTGGACAAGCTCGACGAGTTCTCGGGCATCGACTTAAGCTGACGAATAGTCCAGATTCGCTTCGCTCATCCTGTCGGCGTTCGCCAAATCTACGGCCCGAGCGCTCCGAAGCAAGTTCCCCCGGCTACCGAGAAGCTGCAAGGGCCATTAGCTCGGGAACTGGAAACCCGAACTACCTCCTATTCGAACTCAGGGCCACCAGCCTGGTCCGCACAGGATGTGTCCAGTGCCGCTGTCGGGTTTATCAGGAACGCCAGCCTTATGGCCATGGGGCACGCGGTAGCCATGCCATGGCCATGGTTCGACATCTCGACGTACACCGAGTTCGACAGCGAGTCAGCGACCTGCAGGGACCACGCCGGCGGCGTAATCGGATCGAACGCACCCGCAAACACGAGTGTGTGGATCGGGCTCACCAGCCGATGATTTTCTACCGCTGGCGCAGGGGTTACCTCAAAGATGTCACAATACGCCGCGATGCCATCGCTGCTCAACGCGCCGGCGACAGCAGTTCCGAACTGCTCCTCCAGCTCTGAGAGAAGATCATCGTCGATGGACTCGTCGTAAAACGGGAACTCCTCGCGACACCACGTCGTGTAATACAACCCGAGCGACAGGTCGAATTGGGTCGGTTCTCTTCGACTCACGAACGCTGCAACCATCTCTTCAAGCCCGCCGAAGCTCGCCCGAGAGACCTGGCGGGGCAAAGCCCCAAGCGAGCGCGTGCTGTAGAGCTGGGTGAATACAAGGTCGATGAGTTGTTCACCACCAACCCGAAAGGGCCACTGTTTCCCTGTGATCGGCATCGTTGCGATCACCGCCACAGGCTCCCTGTTCAGTTCAAGCACCAGTTCAGACAGGACGCTCATAAAGTCGCCATGATCCGATGAGCATCGAGCGTTATCGCATGCTTGGTCGAGGGCAGCGATCGCCCGCATGCCGTTCTCTGGGATGGCAGCGAAGAAGTCAACCTCGAACGGCACGACCGAGTCAAGTACCGCAGCTCGGACCCCGTCTGGATGGTCTCGCATGATCGTCAGACCTAACCGGGTGCCGTAGCTACTCCCCCATATCGACCACTCTTCGTAGCCGAACAACTGCCTCAACAGTTCGATGTCCACGGCAGCCGACCGAGTATTGAACAGGTTGAAATCGATTCCTTCAGCGGTGAGCCGTCGGCCACAGTCGGCGTAAGCAGCCTTCAGGAACACCTCGCCATCGGGTAAACGGACTGCTGGGTCATCGCTGTACTGACCTTCCCACAGCACATCGACCTCAGGGCATTTCAACGTTGGAGTCGAATACCCGGTGCCCCGTTGGTCAACGAAGAGGAGATCGTGATCTGCCCCGACGAAATTATCGGCCTGAGTGACGCTGCCGACACCAGGGCCACCTTGCAGGAAGACCACGGGACCAACATTGTTTGGATCTCCGTTGTCGACCAGAGCGACCATGATCTCGACGGTCTCGCCAGGCTCGTGTGAATCCACATCTCGTGGCAGTGTCGCAATCGAGCACGCCACCCGGCCGGCACGAACGTCTTCGGGGCACTCGGTCTCGCTCAAAGAAGACATTAGCAATAGATCGGCAATCGTGACCGCCGGAGTCGGCTCTGGTAACGGCGATGGTAGGACGGTTGCTCTGGCTGCCGACGAGGTTGTTGTTGGCTCGGTTGCTCGGACCTCGTTTGGCGAAGGGTAAACGGTTGGCGGCGAGGCCGAGGGTTCTGACGCCACAGAGGTGGCCATCAGTACAACCTCATTGCCAGCACGGGCGATTGGCGTAGACCTGCACCCGAGAGAAATCAGCGCGAATAGGACGACCAGCATCCCAGGATGCCATCGCCTCCTTGGGCGCTCGGCCATCAATAGTCGATGGTCTCGAACCGATACCACGCTGCGCTGCTAATGCCATCAGGAGTCGAGACGTGTGCCTTCTTTGCAACCATGCCTATGAATGCTTCATGGGTCTGCAGCCGAGACCACATGGCCGGTAGCTGGGCAGCACGGCCCGCTGGTGACGTAACCAATACGCCATGGCGTCCAACTTCGAGCATCTGACTGAGTTCGTCCGGCGTCTGGGGGAAGATCCGTTCGATGGGTGAGACGATCGAAATCGTCATCTGTAGATCCGCGAGTTCGGCGGGTTGAATCGATGGAAGTCGCGGGTCAGCGCAAGCGGCTGCAGCATTACGCACAACGGAACCGGCCAGGGCCCGGTCCGCCTCGATCGTGCCGGCTGACCCTCGTGTCTGGCCGTTGTGTCGAAGCGTGACCACCGACGCGCGTCGCGCCGCTAGAGCCGGTGGAACGCGGCCCATGTTGCTGCCTTCGACTCGGCCGCCGAGCACCGTCAACTCGACTGCAGCCCGGGCGAGCGCACGCAGATGCTCGGCGTCGGCCTCGGCGAGTGCCATGTCGGTCGACTCCCACGCGGCAAGCGCACCGACATTGAAGACTTCATCGCCACCATAGGGGTCTTCAATAGTGTCACTGGCCAGCTCGAGCAGACCCATGGACCGGCGTCCAACGATCGTCATCGCCGCGGCCAAGGACTTTGGAGCCGACATATTGGTGCGAGCGAGAGAGGCCAACTCACCTCGAAGTAGCGCGCTTCGTATTGCTTCTCCTTGTTCACCCACCTCTTCGGGATCTGTCCCAGAGCCGAACGATGAACTAACCACCAGCAGAGTGTCGCGAGACCCCCACAGCCGTTCAAGGACATCAACGACTTCAGCCACCGAGGCTTCGCCGACCAGTATCGGAATAATTCGTACCGCTCCAAGTAGCCGTTGGATCGGCGGCAGGTGAACTTCGATCGAGGTGTCTTTTTCGAAGGGGCGGTCATTGGTGACCACACTCGGATGGCCATGCAGACTGTCGATGGCAACGCGATCCGTCAACAAGTCACCAAGTGGGGTGCGAAAAGCGATAGCACGCGGGACGGCGATTCCTTGGATCTCACGGCCACCAATGCCGGGGCGGTAATCACTGATAATGATCACTCGTTTCACATGGTCCCGCTCGCTTTCAAGCATGATCATGCCGTTTCCAGCGACATGGGGGGCCGCAGCAAGACCATGGTCGGGAACGATCAGCAGCTTCGGGCTGGTGAACTCGCTATGTGCGCTGTTGATTGACGCATCTATCTCGGTACGCAGCTCTTGGGAGTCTGCGGCATACAGGCTTCCGGCTGCAACGGGTTCTCGGACACCTGTCGCCATGGCAGCAGCGTAGGGGCGCTGCACCCTATGCATGCCGTATGGGCAGCCAAACCTGTATTTGCGCACCAGACGCGACAGCATGGCACCATGAGTACTGCTGAGCGCGCAATGTGGTTCGACGTGTCGAAATGTCGCGTCGAGACAGGTAGCGTCGCTGACTCATCCTCGTGAAAGACCGGTGAGAACGATGGCTTCACCATGGATTTTCCCAAGCCCGAAGATGACCTGTCCAACATCAGCATCACCTGAGGCCACTCACCAGCTTGATGGACATGCTTGGTTAAGGACACTCCCACGTTGGGTCAGAGTTTCCTGGCCGGTTCGGTATCGGTCATCATCGACGACGCTGTCATCGACGACTTATCGCTAGCTCTCAGCCGAAGATCGCTGAAATGCGGTTCATGACCTCGGGGGTCATGCTGGGGATAAGGTCTGCTGCTTCCATGTTGTGATGAACCTGTTCCACACGGCTAGCGCCGGTAATAACCGTGGAAACGCGTGGATTCGCTGCACACCATGCAATGGACAATTGCGCCAACGATGCACCTAGCTCATCGGCGACAAGGCCGAGTTCACGGACCTTGGCCAACGCCTGCTCATCAGTAAGTCGATCTCGCAACCAGCTGTAATCGGAGAGCGAACCACGGCTTCCCTCGGGAATGCCATCGCTGTACTTGCCGGTCAGTAGACCTGACGCAAGTGGGCTCCATGTGGTTAAGCCCATGCCGTGGGTGTCATAGATGTCGGCGTAGTCAGTCTCAACCTTGTGACGTTCGAACAAGTTGTATTGCGGTTGCTCCATAACAGGCGCACGCAGGTTGAGTCGTGCCGCAACATCGCAGGCTTCCGTGTACTCGGCGCCGGTCCACTCGGACGTACCCCAGTAGTGCGCCTTGCCCTGAGCGATTATGTCGCTCATTGCCCAGACGACCTCTTCCATTGGCGTCTCCGGGTCAGAACGGTGACAGAACAGGAGATCCACATGGTCAAGACCAAGACGTTCGAGTGAACTGTCGATGCCTTCGAGCAGGTACTTGCGGTTCAACGTGTTCTTGGTATTGGGGCCATCAGTGATGCCCCAGTAAAGCTTTGTCGAGATGGTGTAGGTCTTGCGATCAAGGCCCATGCGACGAAGGACTTCGCCCATAATGACTTCGGATTGGCCCCCGGCGTATGCCTCGGCATTGTCAAAGAAGGTGACACCACCGTCCCACGCGGCCTGCATGCTTTCGGTGGCTTTGTCGATATCAAGCTGATCACCAAAGGTGACCCAGCTACCAAATGACAGCACGCTGACCTTGATGCCAGATTTTCCGAGTCGTCTATGTTCCATCTCAGTAGTAGAGCGGCACTTCGAAGTGAAGCCACCTCGCGGTTACCGATTTTCCCAGACCCAGAGACGCAGGTGACTTGTCGCCGCAAGGATTGCCAACCTCCCAGAGTTCGACGCGCCTAGGTCACAGCTCATAGCTGGCACACTGGCCAGTCATGGGTCTGAGCCGCATCCTTCTGTTTCTCGCGGTTAGCGCTGCGGTAGCGACTTTGGCGGCCAACTACTTTCGCCCACCCTCATCTATCCGAGAAATCGAGAAGGCGTTCGTAGTCGGCATGGTCGCGCTTGGTGGCGGGACGGTGGCCGTCAGCCAAATTCACCCGCTTGGCCTGTTCGGCTACCTCCATCTGCTTTACCTACTGGTTGTTGTCAGTGTCCCTGTCATATTCGGCGGCTGGTATGTTGCCACCTTCTTCAGGCGGCGACGGACGCGACTACTCCGATTGAGCGGTGGTCTCGCTCTCGTGATTGCGTTGCTCGGCGTCTGGGGCACACACATTGAACCGAACTGGCTCGCCGTTGACATCGTCACCGTCTCTGCCCCGGTCAAACAGGCGGTTCGTATCGGCGTCCTTTCTGATCTTCAGACTCCGAACGTCGGGAAGCACGAATGGAACGCCGTCGAAGCACTGATCGAGGCGCAACCCGACATTGTTCTTGTCTCTGGTGACTTCTTCCAGGGAGAGCCCGATCAGATTCAGGCAGAGGTCCCCGCCTTCATCGAACTGCTAACTGCACTCGTCAAAGCTGTCGGTGCCGTCGCAGTCGTATCGGGTGATAGTGACCGCCCAGCAGAACTCATCCTCATCGCCGACGCCGCAGGAGCGTTGTATGTCGATAACCAAATCGTGAATCTAACCATCAACAACCAGCCCATCCGACTCGCTGGCGTTACCACCTTCGCAACGAACAGTCGCCTCGATACCCTCGCCGAACTCAGCCAGCCAAGCGATGCCCTAACCATCGTGCTTTCACACCGTCCTGACGTCGTATTTGAACTTCCACCTGGCAGCGACGTCAACCTGATTGTCAGCGGGCACACCCACGGCGGACAATTATCGTTGCCGTTCATTGGCCCCATAGTCACGTTTAGCGACATACCCAGGGATCTAGCTGCCGGCGGCATTGGTTTGGTCGAGAACTACCCGGTATACGTCTCAACCGGTGTGGGCCTAGAACGTAGCGACGCACCTCAGGTCCGCTTCGGGGTGCGACCCAGTATCGGCATCATCGATGTAACCCCTAAATCCGTCGGCTGACGTCTCGTGCCATCGCAAGAAGGGCAACCTCCGCTCCGAGCGAAGCCGAACACTCGTTGACGCAGACGCCAGGTGCTTCACCGACCTCACCCTTTACACGCCAAGGCTGTGCGCCTCACACGGCGAACCAGGCACGCTGCTAGCGCCCAGGATCAGGGGCCTCTCTGCGCACGTCTCGCTGGTCTGCAGCGCCAACGCACATGGAGATCCTCACCCGATACGCAAGCGCCATCGGGTGCACTCAGAAAAGCCAACGCCATCAGGCATGGCGATACCACACACGCACATGCGATATCCGGCCTAATACAGCCTCCTGGGGGTCATCAGAGCGCACGTGAGCGACCACAGCGAGGCCACACGTCCCGGCGAAGACCGAAGCCCCATCGAGATGAGCGAACAACTCCACAGGCCTCTTACCCGGGCTCAAAACGCACATGGATCCGTGGCTTCAGCCCGGATCCATGCAATTTTGATCAGTACAACTCATCGAATTCTTACCTCACAAAGGGAAGCAAGAATTCGGGTTGCGAGCTACGACCCGAACCGGGTGTTTACGCAGATGCCTTCTTTGACACTTCGATGCGGACCTGAGCTCGGCGAAGCGCAGCCGCAGCGTCGGCATCTTCCTTGTCCGCAGCAAGAGCCTCTTCGGCATTGCGTTGGGCAATCTCTGCACGATCGGGGTCAATGTCCGCCGCAGCTTCGGCGACATCACTCAGAATCGTGCAATGGTTGTTAGCAACTTCGACAAAGCCACGATGCACCGCAAATGAGTGCACCGTCGATCCGTCGGCATCGTAGATACGAGCTTCAGCGACCTGCAATACGCCCACGAACGGGACGTGACCAGGCATGAAGCCGATCTCGCCGTCGCTTGTACGCACGATGATCTCTTTGGCCTCGGCCGTAAAGATGATGCGTTCAGGCGAGACGAACTCGACGTGGATCGGCACAGCAGACCCCTATCAGGCGCTTGCAGCCAATTCGGCTGCCTTGCGCTCGACGTCTTCAGCGCCACCGACCATGTAGAACGCCTGCTCTGGCAGGTGATCCATGTCGCCGTTGACGAGTGCCTCAAACGAATCAATGGTTTCGTTGACACCGGTGAAGATGCCCTCTTGCCCCGTGAAGATCTCGGCCACAAACATTGGCTGCGACAGGAAGCGTTGCACCTTACGAGCACGGTCAACGGTGACACGGTCCTCTTCAGAGAGTTCATCAAGACCAAGAATGGCGATGATGTCCTGAAGTTCCTTGTATCGCTGCAAGATTTCCTGCACGCGACGAGCAACGTTGTAGTGACGCTGCCCAACAACGTTGGGGTCAAGGATGGTTGAGGTCGATGACAGCGGATCCACAGCGGGGTAGATCCCCAACGAGGCGATATCTCGGCTCAACTCGGTGGTGCCGTCGAAGTGAGTGAACGATGTGAACGGTGCAGGGTCGGTGTAGTCATCGGCGGGCACGTATACGGCCTGCAGTGACGTAATAGACTTGCCCCGGGTCGACGTAATGCGCTCTTGTAGCTGGCCCATTTCATCAGCCAGCGTTGGCTGGTAGCCCACGGCCGATGGCATACGGCCCAGAAGCGTTGACACTTCGGAGCCGGCCTGCACGAAGCGGAAGATGTTGTCGATGAACAACAACACGTCCTGGTTCTGCACATCACGGAAGTACTCGGCCATGGTTACACCGGCCAGAGCAACCCGAAGACGCACGCCAGGTGGTTCATCCATTTGGCCGAACACCAAGGCGGCCTTTGAGAGCACGGTTGCGGCGTCTTCGCCAGCGCCCATCTTGGTCTCGCCCATTTCAATGAAAAGGTCAGTTCCCTCACGGGTGCGCTCGCCTACACCGGCGAACACTGACACACCGCCGTGGTTCGAAGCCACACGGGTAATCATCTCTTGGATAAGTACGGTCTTGCCTACGCCAGCACCACCGAAGAGGCCGATCTTGCCGCCCTCTTTGTATGGGGTGAGCAGGTCAATGACCTTTACGCCAGTCTCGAACATATTCGACGATGGCTCGAGCGAATCGAACGACGGCGCAGGACGATGGATCTCCCACCGTTCACCGATGTCGACTTCGTCGGGGGACACGTCCAGTGGCTCGCCGATCACGTTCCAGATGTGACCAAGCGTCACGTCGCCAACCGGCACCATGATGCCGGCGCCGGTATTGCGCACCTCGGTGCCACGCTGCAGGCCATCCGTCGGCTTGAGCGCAATGGCTCGCACCCGGCTGTTGCCTAGCTGCTGCGCGACCTCGGCCATGATGGTCGTGGTCTCGCCGTCGATGACGACATCGAACGCGATAGCGGTGTTGATCTCGGGCAGAGAACCCTCAGGGAACTCTGCGTCGATCACCGGACCGGCGATCGAAATGATTTTCCCGCTCTTGAGTGTGGCGGGTGCATCGGTGACAGTCATGTCAGCTTTCCTATGCTCGTTAGTTCGTCTGCTGGAGAATTTGAGCGACTTGATCGTTTTTGTCGTCGTCGCCGCCGCCGAGTGCTTCGGCACCGCCCACGATTTCCATGATCTCGGTCGTAATGGCTGCTTGGCGTGCGCTACTGAGCTGGCGGCCAAGTTTAGTGATGAGGTCTTCGGCGTTGTCGGTTGCGGCCTTCATGGCTCGCTGACGATTCGCATGCTCGGAGGCAGACGAATCGAGCAAGGCAGAGTACAACCGGCTCTCGACGTAGCGAGGCAGCAGCGACTCAAGCACGCCGTCGGCTGACGGTTCGAACTCGAATGCTGCGGTGAGCTCGCCACCACTGCCGACTTCAGCAATGGTCTCGACTGACTCGAGCGGCAAGAACTGTCGCACCGCCAGCTTCTGAGTACCGATGCTGACGAACTCGGTGAAGATCAATATGACCTGATCGATGTCGCCGTCAATGAACTGATCGCTCACGTACTCAGCAACCTCACGGGCTGATTCGTAGTCAGGCGTGTCGGTGATGCCTTCGTAGAAAGCATCGACATCGTAGTTGCGGAACGCGAAATAGTCACGTGCCTTCTTACCGATCAGGATCAGTGAATAACCGATGCCTTCGGCGCTGCGAGCCATGAGCTCACGCTCCGCAGCACGAATGACTGTTGAGTTGTAAGGACCGGCTAGGCCACGGTCACCAGCGATGACCACATAAGCGACCTTACGTATCTTTTCTGGCGCTTCAAGCAGCGGGTGACTCGCGCTGGCACCACCCTTGGCTAAATCCTCGATGACGCTCGTGATACGGGCTGCATAGGGACGTGCTTGATTGGCCCGTGTCTGCGCTTTGGCGACTCGGGTTGCGGCAATAAGTTCCATTGCACGAGTGATCTTCTTCGTGCTCTGAACGCTTGCGATACGGCGCTTTAGGATGCGCTCCTCGGCTCCAGGAATGGCTCAGCCCTCCTGAGGTCGAGCGATGTCGGTCTCGGGAAGAGTGACATCGCTGTCGACCATGCCGGTCGACGCAGCTGATTGGGCCTCGGCATCGGGCGCATCGCCACCGACAGGTGAGCTTGATTCGAACTGCGCAAGGAATGCGCCGATGATCGAGTCAAGTTCGTCGGTATCGACCTTGCCAGAGCTCTTGATCCCGTCGTACAGCGCACTATGGCGGCCGCCAACGTATTCAAGCAGTTCCTTTTCGAACCGGCCGACATCGACGACAGGCACCGAGTCGAGAAAGCCGTTGGTACCGGCGTAGATCGATACGACCTGCTGCTCAACTGGCATAGGGGAGTTAATGCCCTGCTTGAGAAGCTCGGTCAACCGGTAGCCACGGTCGAGCTGTGACTGTGACACCGGGTCGAGGTCAGAACCGAAGGAGGCGAAGGCCTCGAGCTCACGGAACTGCTGCAAGTCAGACTTGAGCGTGCCCACGGCGGTCTTCATGGCCTTGATCTGTGCGGCAGAACCCACCCGAGACACCGATACGCCTACGTCGACTGCTGGGCGAAGGCCCGACTTGAACATGTCGTCCTGCAAAAAGATTTGGCCATCGGTGATCGAAATCACGTTGGTCGGAATGAACGCCGAAACGTCGCCGGCCTTCGTCTCGATGACAGGAAGAGCGGTAAGTGAACCTGCACCCAGCTCGTCGCTGAGCTTGGCAGCACGTTCTAGCAAACGGCTGTGCAAGTAGAAGACGTCGCCGGGGTATGCCTCGCGGCCCGGTGGGCGGCGCAGCAACAATGACATCTGGCGGTATGCCTCGGCCTGCTTCGACAGATCGTCGTAAACAACAAGGGCGTGATCGCCATCATCCATCCACTGCTGACCAATCGCCGAACCAGCGAACGGCGCCAAGTACTTAAACGGTGCAGGGTCAGATGCTGGAGCGACAACGACCACGGTGTACTCCATGGCGCCGACCTCTTCGAGCACGGCTACGTTCTGGGCAACCGTCGAGGCTTTCTGGCCAATCGCAACGTAGATGCACTTCACACCTAGGCCACGCTGGTTAATGATTGTATCAAGAGCGATCGTCGTCTTGCCCGTCTTGCGGTCTCCAATGATCAGCTCTCGCTGACCACGGCCGATCGGGATGAGTGCATCGATTGCCTTAATGCCAGTCTGCATTGGCTCGTGCACCGGCTTGCGACCCATGATGCCTGGCGCCTGGACTTCCATCTGCCGGGTCAGAGCACCCACGAGTGGGCCCTTACCGTCGATTGGCGTACCCAGTGCGTTGACCACACGGCCAAGCAAGGCGTCGCCGACAGGCATGGACAAGATCTCGCCGGTTGAGCGAACGGTCTGGCCTTCCTGAATCTCGTCGACCTCGCCGAGCACAACGGCACCAATGCTGGATTCGTCAAGGTTCAGTGCAAGACCGATTGAGCCGTTCTCGAACTCGAGCATCTCGTTGACCGCCGCGTTGGGCAGACCTGAGACACGGGCAATACCGTCGCCAACCTCAATGATATGGCCGACTTGGCTGGCTTCGAGCGATGGCTCGAACCCTTCGAGATTTTTGGTTAGCGCCGCAGTAATGGCGCTGGTGTCGATCGTGAGATCAGACATAGTTCTCCTCGGGGGCTAGAGCGACTCGCGCAGGCGGTTCAAACGCGTGCGCACGCTTCCATCGATAACGGTGTCGCCGACGGTGGTGATCAAGCCACCAACGACTGACGGATCCTGAATTACTTTGACATCGACCTCGGTGCCAAGCTTGGCTGCAAGTGCAGCTGCTAGGCGGCTCTGTTGGTCGTTGGACAGGGGCACAGCCGAACGTACGGTCGCGACCTGTTTGCCCGCTGAGGTAGCGGCTCGTTCAGCGAGAGCTGAAGCGATCTTGCCAAGGTCAGCGCCGCGGCCAGCGCCAACAACCATTGACACAAGGCCCTTGGTTGCAGCTCGTGCCTTGCCGTCGAGCAAATCATCCATGATCTGGATTTTGCGCTCAGCGGACATATGGGAATCGCTGATAGCTGCACGCAGGTCGTCGTTGGTATCGACGGCGCGGCCAACAGTGAAAAGCTCGTCGCTGATTCCGTTTACATCGCCTTCGGCCTGGGCGATTGCCAACATCGCGTCGGCGTAACCATGGATGTGATCACTCATAGCGAAACCCCCAAGCGAATGATGTAGTCGTCAATTAGCGCACTCTGGCTCGCATCATCAAGGCTTGCATGCACAACCTGTTCGGCGGCACCAATGGCTTGCGCTGCGACCTCGGCCTGGATATCTGCGCCGACCTGAACTTTCATCGACTCGACGTCAATCTGGGCCTTTGCCCACATCTCGTCGACCAATTGTTGGGTTCGATTAGCAGAGTCGACTCGCAGCTGCTGCGCAGTTTGCTGAGCGTCAGACACAATCTTGTCAGACTCGGCGTTCGCATCGCCCAGTTTGGCAGTCGCATCCGCAATCTTGATTCGTGAATCGGTGAAAGCCTGCTCGGCGGCGGTCGTGTCGGCAACTGCTGCTGCTTGACCCTTGTTGAGCGCTTCCTTGATCACCGGCGACAGTTTCCATATCAGCAGGCCGAAGACGATAAGAAACGCAAGCGAACCCCACCAGAACTCCTTGATGTCACCTGGCAGGAACTTGCCGTTGGGCGCTTCGCTGGCTAGGACGGTTAGTGATGCCAACACGTCAGCTCCCACTATTCAGGTATGAGTCGATAACCGACTGGTTTGAAGCAAGGTCAACCGAGCGTCCGAGCACCTTGGTGGCAGCGCCAACCGCTAGCTGAGAGACCGAACCCTTCGCTCCGGCGAGAGCGGTCGAACGAGCAACGTCAATCTCGGCTTGCGCATTTGAGCGCAACTTCGTGATCTCTTCTTCGACGGCACCAACAGCTTGGGCACGTTGGCCATCGGCCTCGGCTCGAGCAGCATCTATGATCGCTGCCCCTTCCGCTTCGGCAACAGCGATTTGCTCTTTGTGAGCGGCCAGGATCTGTGCAAGTTCGGAATCGGAATCGGAGACTGAATCTCTTCCTGCACTTAACCGAGCCGCTCGCTCTTCTCGACCCTGTTGGATCGGCGGCAACAGTACGTACCTCATGAGCGCGAGCAGAGTGAAGAAAAACACGGCAGACCAGAAGATCTCAAAACCAACCGGTAATACAGGGTTGATCGTCTCTTGAGTTTCGGACGCCTCTTCACTTAGAGCCAGCATCCCGGTGAGAGATGTAATAGGCAGCGTCATGTAACACCTCCTCGATGCGACAGACGTTCCATCAGGAACGAATCAAACAAACTTGAGCAAGATGAATACGACGAAGCCGATGAGAGCAAGGGCCTCGGTAAAGGCAATGCCGAGGAACATCGTTGTCTGTGCCTGGCCGGCAGACTCTGGTTGGCGAGCCATAGCTTGAATAGCTTGGCCGACAATAATGCCGATGCCGATGCCAGGGCCGATCGCTGCGAGGCCGTAAGCGAAACCAGCACCGATTGCGGCGTTGGCATTCTTGGCATCTGTAGCATCGAGTTGCTGGGCCAGCATAAGTGCGTTACTCGCAAGACTCATGTGATTTGTCTCCTTGTGGGGTGTTGCGAAAAGGTTTGTGAACTTGTGAACGAAGAGGTAGTTACGGCTCTGGCGGCGTTATCTAGTGGGCCGGGTGAAGAGAGCTGCCGATATAAACGGCGGCGAGGATCGAGAACACGAACGCCTGAATAATGCCGACACCAACTTCGAAGGCAGTGAAGCCAATCAGCCCGACGAGAGAGCCGACGAATCCGAGAGCTAGCACAACGCCACTGGCGCTGGCGGCGATCTGACCGAGCGTTGCAATGATCAGCACCGAGAACGTGATGAGCAGCATGTGTCCTGCAAGCATGTTGGCGAAAAGCCGGATTGCGTGGCTGAAAGGGCGCACGATGAAGACCGAGAAGAACTCGATGAAGCCAACGAGTGGGCGTAGCGCTGGCGGTACGTGCCCCGGCCAGACGATGTCTTTAAAGTAGCGGAAGCCCTGGTTCTTAAAGCCGACGTAGATGAAGATCGCCCAAACCACCAGTGCCAGCACGAGTGGATTAGCCATACGAGCGTTCATCGGCATTTGGAAAAATGGGATGACCTCGAACAGATTGCCGATTGCAATGAAGAGGAAGAGTGATGTCAGCAGCGGCACGTAGGGCTCGAAGCCATGGCCGATACCAGGCTTGGCGATCTGCTCTTCGATAAATTTGACGATACTTTCGACGAATACTCGAAGTTTCGAGGGAGCAGTCGAGGAACTAGCACGGGCCACGAGGAACAATACCGTTGGCACCACGACGGCTATAAGCCCCATGAGTGCGATCTTGTTGAACTCATAGAACGTATCCCCGCCAAAGAAAGCGGGCCATTCGACCACGTTCTCGATGGGTGGAAATTCAACAGCGGAACCTTCACCTTCGGCAAAGATTGCAAGCACATTCGTCACGATGCTACGGACTCCCTGTCAGAGCGACGGATCAGTTTTGTTCCCGGCTTGAGACCGGGATAGGCAAGACTGCCTGAGATATAACGGGTCTCCCAAAAGAGGAGCCCAAGATGGGTGACAATAATTGTCATTCCTAGGGCGACCAAGTCGACCCAGGTCTCGTCTTTTATCAGCAGCACGACGGCCGTGATAATACCAAGTCGAAGGAGGAAGCCAAACATCGCAGCACCGGCGAGCGCCGCGAATGAGATTCGTGCGGCACGAGCAATGATGTATGCCGAGAGCAACAAATTAACCAGGACTAAGCCAAGGCCAACCGCAACGGATGCGGCACCTGCGGAACCCCAAATGAGGGCACCCACCAAGATGACTGCGGGGGCGATAAGGGCACCCCGCTTGGCAATGTCCACTGCGACTTCGAGAGCCGGCGATGGGCCGTCATAGCTATTAAGCATGGAGTTTGAGTCGCTCATCGTCATGACGCTGAGCCCTGAACGCGGCGTTGAGTACGATCAGTTTCGGCGAGCACCATGCGTGCTCGGTAGCTAAAGATGATGCTGGTCGCAGCACCGGCGAGACCAAGACATGCAAAGGTGGCTGTGAACACAGGCCTTGTTCCGGCGATGCTGTCAATTCCGAACCCAGCCAGGCCGGCGAGCACTGCACCGACAACCAGTTCATACGAACCAGAACTGTGCTGCAAAGAGCCAATAAATCCGCTGCCAACTTCACGATTTGATGAAGATGTCACATGGACCTCGACGGCGTTTGCGGCTTAGAAATGGCATCAAACACGTGACAAGGACCCAAATGGGTCCTTCATACTTGCTTTGACACTTGTGAATCTATCCACAAAGTCCCGCACCATGCCACATTTGAAGCGAATAATGTTCCAATTTTCCTCACCTACGAAGCGTGTGGCCCCTTCCATCGCACATCTGACCTGTTCACACCGTGGCCAATAGACCCGGCGTTGACGTCGCCAAGCGTTGCAGGTAGCCCGCAAGGCACCGTCAACAGAGCTCAAACGGTGCTTCGACCCGTGCCGATAGACACATGTGCAACCACCGCCGGGTTAGGTACTCCACACATAGTCGTCTGTGCCGACGAGGCGGCTCGATCCAATCAGCTGAGACTCCTGACGCTGTGTAAGATCCGCGCAGAGCCCACTGCATCTCGTTAGGAAAAGCTGTCCATCTTTACGGGTCGCTCTGGCTATGGCTTTCCTTTCAAAACACCAAGACGTCGCAGACCAGCACACCCGCCCATAAACGAGAAACGCCGTCGTCGCAGTGGGCGTAGTCCACTGTTGCTGCTTGGTCGAGACACCAAGTGTCGGAAACCGAGTTGCCATCGGACTACGGAGCGCCAAAGCTCACACTGACGAAATTCGCAAGTCCGGATGGAAACCTAAGATCTGGCTAGCTGCAGCCGTAGGGCTCAGAGACGTAGCCGAACTACGGCGTGGTGTTGACTGGAAGAACCGAAGTTCGTAGTTGGACAGAAGAAGGTTCTTCCGTGGTGGGTTTCCACGGCAACGCGCGAGCCAAGGCATTGTTGCACTGTTGGACCGCGTCTCAATTCGCGAACCGTTGCGGCAGACATGGTTAGCAGCGGTGAGCGATCTCTTCAAGGTCATGTTGGCTGTACAGACCCTGTCGAAGAACCATGACGTCGCCGCAGATATCAACGCGGGCCACGGTCGACGAGACACCTTCGCAACGCCCGCCATCGATCACAACGGCAACCGAGCCGTCGAGTGCTCGTGCGGCGTCAACAGCTTCAACCGGTGTGGGCTCACCACTGATGTTCGCGCTGGTTGTTGCTAACGGGCCGACGGCGAGGGCCAGCATCTGCACGAACGGGTTGTCGGGGCAACGGACGCCAACAGTGCCGTCGTCGCGCCCTATCGACGTGTCGGCGGTCTCCAGCCGATTGAGCACCAGCGTGAGCGCCCCCGGCCAGCAGGTGTCGGCCACTCGCCGCTCGTAGCTGTTCAGTGCTACAAACTCCGCGGCCTGATCGACATCGCCTACGAGCACAGCAACAGAACGTTCCGCTGGGCGACGTTTAAGCGCAAAGACCCGATCGAGGGCAGCGGCGTCGCCAGCTCGAACCGCCAGGCCATAGACCGTGTCGGTCGGAACAACGATTGGTTCGCCACTGTTGAGCGCCTCGATCGCGGCGGCAAGCCCGGCTGCGTCTGTCCTCATGGCTTGCGCGCCACCAATGCCCGATCTCGTTCGGCGAGATCACGGTGCACAGCGACTTCGATATAACCATGTTGAATGGCCAACTCTCTCGCAGCACTGAGCTGCGTTTCGCCGAGCTCGAGGACAAGCGCTCCCCCGCTTCGCAGCCAGTCGGTTGCCCCCGCTATGAGCACCTGCGCATCCTCAAGACCCGTGGGCCCAGCGAACAAGGCGTCGGTTGGCTCCCAGTCGGCCACCACCGGCGGAAGGACTTCGTCAGTACCGATATAAGGCGGGTTCGACACGATTAGATCGAAGGCGCCTTTGCGGTCGATCGGCAATGCCTCGAACCAGCTTCCATGGCGGACTTCGATACGTGTTGCCGGGCGTCCCAAACCGATGGCGTTTGCCCGAGCCGCAGCGACCGCATGGGCACTTTGGTCGGTACAGACAACCTGCACCGTTTTGTGTTCAGCGGCAAGCGACAGGCCAATGCAGCCGCTACCGGTGCCTAGATCGGCAGCGAGAGGCACACGACCTTCGGCGGCAGCTCGCACCACTTCGGCTAAGGCGAGTTCGGCCACGCCTTCGGTTTCCGGACGAGGGATTAATACTCGAGCGTCGACAGCAAGGTCGAGGGTACGGAAGCCCCATCGCCCAAGCACATACTGCAACGGTTCACCGGCCAGCCTGCGTTCGAGCATGGCGTCAAAATGCACCACGCCGCGCTTCATAGCTGGCTTGTCAAGCATCAGGATGAACTCGCCCGGTTCTGACCCAGACGCTTCTTCGACGATCCGACGAGCGTCGATTTCGGCGGCCTCTTCACCAACCGACTCGAGTCGGCCCCGGGCCTCTTCATAAAAAGCGCGCCATGGCGTGCCAGCGTCATTCGCACTCGCAGGTTCATTTCGCTTCGACTGTTCCGTTGAACCCTTTGAGGCATGGTCCGTCATCGCCAGCCGCCGACTACTTGAGCCGCGTGCCTCGCTCGCGTCCCAAGTCCCACTGGGTTCATTCCTCGTTCGCTGAAAGCTGTTCGGCGCGTTCGTGTTGCATAAGTGGATCCACGACTTCTTCCAGCGCTCCGGCCAGAACCTTATCGAGCTTGTACAGGGTCAGGCCGATGCGATGGTCCGTGACCCGGTTCTCTTTGTAGTTGTAGGTACGGATCTTCTCGCTACGTCCGCCGCCACCGATCTGGCCCTTACGTAAATCGCTGGCCTCGGCAGCGGCCTTATCCTGTTCGGCTTGCAGCAGCCGAGCTCGCAAAACCTGCATTGCCTTGGCCTTATTCTGCAGCTGACTCTTTTCGTCCTGCATGGACACGACCAAGCCACTCGGCTTATGCGTGATCCGCACGGCTGAGTCGGTGGTGTTCACCGACTGTCCGCCGGGGCCTGACGCCCGGTACACATCGACCTGTAGATCGCCCTCGTTGATGCTGATATCGACCTCATCGGCCTCAGGGAGTACAGACACCGTGGCGGACGAGGTGTGGACTCGACCCTGTGACTCGGTAACCGGGACTCGCTGAACACGATGGACACCGCCCTCGTATTTCAGATGCGACCAGACGGCCTCACCCTTCAGCAGGAAGATCACGGTCGAGAAGCCGCCCATATCAGAATGGTTTGCCTCGAGCATCTCTTGACGCCACGGCTGCGTTGATGCGTAACTGCGGTACATCTCGAACAGGTCGCGGGCGAACAGGTTCGCTTCTTCCCCACCTTCGGCTCCGCGAATTTCGACAATCACGTTACGGCCGTCGTTGGGGTCTTTGGGAATGAGCAGTTCATCGAGTCGGTATGCCGCATCGGCTGCGGTCGCTTCGGCCAACGAAATTTCTTCGGCCCAGAGGACTCGGTCTTCGCCCGAACTCTCCCTGTGCATCTCTTTGCTGTCGGCCACGTCCTGCTCTGCGGTACCCAGATCAGTAATACAGGCAACGATCGCACCGAGTTCCTTGTAACGCCGAGTGACCTGTGCGTACAACGACCGGTCTTTGACCAGTTCGGGGTCGACAAGCTGCTGCTCTACGTCGGCAAATTCTCGTTCAAGCTCGTCGTGCAGTTCGCTCACCAGACAAAGCTACTGGCTCACCTCGTGCCTTCGGCACCCGGCTTAGCCCCTTCGATAGTTCGTGAAAACCAATCTTGTACCGGTCTCACCATTACCAACCCCAATTCGTAGCCACGTACCTATCCCGTCAAGCTCTCAGGGTGTAGTTACAACGACGCAGAGTCGGCGGTCAACATTCTCCCAACATTCTCCGTAAAACCGACGGTATCGATGTTGCGGTTATCGCTCTTGACATGCTGGACGGTGCTGTCTCAGCGCCGCCGGCTGATGGCCGTCGAGCCAACGGCGGACAAATACAGTAATGACAGCTAAATTTACGTGAACTACCCGCTTGACAACTACCCGCTTGACGATCAAATTCGGTCGCACGTGTGGCGGGATTCGTCACATAGTTAGCTCGCAAAGACCGCACTGCCTGTCGACGACACACTGATCCGCAGTTTTCTGGACTCGGAAACTCGCACCAATCATTGCGTGAAATGCCATCCCGAGTTCGAACCTCGCCTCCTGCCGCGATCGTCTCGACGATCCCCCTCACCGCTTTCTCGTCTGCGCCGGGCAAGGGTGCTAGGACGCTGTTTGGCTATGTCGAGACTAAAAAAGAGCTGCGACTCATGCACCCAATGCTGTGGCTTGAGGTCTTCGACACAACGATTGAAGAGAAGCTGCAGGAACCGTTTCGGTAGTGCACCCTCTAAACAACCCGCTAGATGAGCGCGTAGCCCGACGTCAACGCCGAACCCGTTCGCCTGGCGATAAAAGACCCAGGGTTGCCTGCACCCACCAACTCCGCAGCGAACCGTTTTCGGACGAGCGAATCGCTGTCCAGACCTGCGCTATTGGGGGCCATAGCGAAACCGTCTCCGATCCCCCGGTCCTTCGCTCCGCCAACATGGGATCGGTCGAGGTTGTCCTAGCTGCGTGGTTCATGCCTAGCGACGATTCAGCGTTGGTTAGCTTTGTCGAGCAAGTCGTGCTCTACCGGGCACCGACCATCGAGTAACCACCATCAGGTTGGAACATGTGCGACGAACGTCGTCCGAGTGGGGCCTCATGGATCAGCTTGGCCATGGTTCGGGTGCTGTTGCAAATCCAATGGGACGACGCGACCGGGCAGCGACTGCCTGAACGACTGCATGCCGGTCTCGGTCCGGCATGACCATCAGGATCCGGTCTGTCTGATGCCGTTCGGCAAGGTCGACGGCCGCCGGAACAGCGTCCAAATCAATGCCAACCGTGCATGCCACCAAGACAAGCTCGCCGGTCGCCGTCTTTCCCAGAGCCGAGGCGGCAGCGATGTCCTTGATACCAGAGCGTTGTTGCATGGGCTCAACTATCTCGAGGTGGGTGAGGCCAACCGCTGCGGGATCAGCCAGGAGCACGCAGCGAACCCAACGCTCGCGGACCAACCGATTAATTGGGTGAGTCAGGGCATCGGAGCGGCGGTGTGTCAGAACCTGGGTCACCACTTCGGCGAGCGATTCGACCGGAGTCATACCGGGATTGATCACAGCGAACGCGCCCTGGTCATACGCCCCGACCCCCACGTCCAGTCGCTGTTCGGCTCCAGCGCCGGTAACTCGAGCAACCTCGAGGCCCAGACACTCGCCGATGATGGCTCCATGCTCGACGATGATGTCGACATCATCGAGAGTGAGTAGCGCTTGGATGTGCGGCTCTAGATCGGCCGGCTCAATAGGCGCTGTTATTTCCGGCTCAGCCGGTGTCAGAGTCTTTCCCTGGATACGCCAGACGGACGGCGATGGCTTGAAGAGGCTGGCTCGGCGAGCAACTGCGCCGGGGTTCTCTTCAACCACAAGATCTAGCGAAGTTGCATTGTGCCGAGCTGCGAGAACCAGCGCTTGGCCGAAAGAGCGCTCAGGCGCAACCTCGAGCGACGCTGTCCATGCGCCGTCTGTCTCGATTGCGGCTCCCCAAGGCACGGCATATCCCACTCCACCGTCTCGACCGAAATGGTCACGAGCGATGCTGCGTAATTTGGCCTGCCACAGACCAGAGCGCTGTTCTTGAGAAAGTGCCATGTGGAGTCAGACCACGGACGGGCAAGAGCTCCCGCCCAAAACCTTCCAGGATCGCAAGCGGCGTGCGATGCACAGCCGTCGCGACACGAGGCGGACTATTCTTCTTCTTCGCTGGCAACAGTGTCCTCGGCTGGAGCCTCGACTGGTGCCTCTTCAGCAGCTGGTGCCTCGGCTAGCACTGGGGCTTCGTCGGCAACTGGTGCCTCTTCAGCTGCGCCGGCCTTTTGCTTGCGGCGGCCATAACGCTTCTCGAAGCGCTCAACACGGCCAGCGGTATCGATGATGGTCATCGTGCCGGTGTAGAACGGGTGGCTAGCAGCCGAGATCTCGACCTTGGCCAACGGGTACTCGACACCTTCGACGTCAGTCATCTCTTGGGTCTTGATTGTCGAGCGGGTGATGAAGCTGGTGCCGTTCTGGGTGTCCAGGAACACTACATCGCGGTACGCAGGATGAATTTCAGGCTTCATGGAAACGTCTTTCGGGGTTGTCCTTCACCTTTCTGAACCGTTGCTCACGAAGAGCAGAGACTCAGAAACGCGAAGGAAGCGAGGTGGGGTGGAAACGAAATTCGACCCGGCCGTGCGATCCCAAGAATGGGTGCACGACCGGGCCGACAGATCACTTAAGGTCGACCTGAGCGCCGGCTTCTTCGAGAGCAGCCTTTGCCTTTTCAGCGTCTTCCTTGTTGGCGCCTTCGAGGACAGCCTTAGGAGCAGCTTCGACGAGTTCCTTGGCATCTTTCAGACCGAGACCGGTAATGGCACGGACTTCCTTGATGACAGCAATCTTCTTTGCGCCTTCGGCGATCAGAATGACATCAAACTCTGTCTGCTCGTCTTCAGCCTCGGCAGGACCTGCTGCAGGAGCAGCGGCCGCAACTGGAGCTGCTGCAGTGACATCGAACTTCTCTTCGAATGCCTTGAGCAGTTCGCTCAGCTCGAGGACAGTCATGCCCTCAATGGTCGTTAGGACGTCTTCAACAGCGGACATAATCAGTCCTCCTTATCGTTGGTGTCTTCGGAGTCAGCTGCTGCTGACTCTTCGGTCTGGTCAGATGCGGCAGCGTCATCAGAGTCAGTTGACTCTGGTTCTACGGCATCTTCCTTAGCAGCCGGAGCTGCGTCGGTTTCGTCGGCAGCTACTTCTTCAGCAGGTGCCTCTTCAGCTGGCGCTTCTTCAGCAGCTTGGACTTCTTCGGATGCGACGCCTGCGCCGCCCTTTTCGATGAGAGCCTGCATGAGTTGTGCGAGCTTGGTGGGCATTGCGTTGAGCAAGCCAGCGAAGCGTGACATAGGGGCCTGCAAGAGGCCAGCAAACATGGCGAGCATCTCTTCGCGAGGTGGCACCTTGGATAGTGCGGTCACGTCGTCGGGGCCAATAACGGCGCCGTCCATGACACCGCCCTTGATCACCAATGCATCGTTGGTCTTCTGGAACTCGGTGAGTGCCTTTGACAACGAGACAGGGTCTGCCTGGCCGCCCTCGGGGGCATAGGCGAAGGCCAACGCAGTTGGGCCTGCGAGGTGTTCTCCAAGCGCCACACCGGTGCGTTCAGCGGCGAGCTTGGTCAACGTGTTTTTGTAGATCTTGAATTCGCCGCCTGCGTCCTTCACTGCAGCGCGGAGCTGAGCTTGAGCAGGAACATCGAGACCACGGTATTCCGTGACGACGACAGTGCCAGCAGTTTCGAGCTTGGTGGCGATCTCGTCGACCTTTGCGACCTTGGCTGGATTTGGGTTATCCATGTGCGCCTCTCTGGCGGGTTACTCGTGCGAAAAACGAATGATGAGCGTGTGCAGGGTCATCAAGGACCGGTGCAACACGCTCAATTGAGCGGTTGTCCCCTCGTCTGGTGAACCGTCTGGTTCTTACGCTCGTACGAGCACCCGATGTCTTTGGTGACGATGAAATTGTCAGTTGCTGAGACTAGCGGGGCGAGGACGACTCCCCACCCCGCAAACTCAGAAGACTTGCCCGGACTATGCTTAGAACGCGCTGTGGTCGACCTTCACGCCCGGACCCATGGTCGACGCGAGGCCGACTTTCTTGATGTAGCGCCCCTTGGCGGTGGCTGGCTTAACTCGGATGATTTCGTCGATTACGGCATTTAAGTTCGTTGCCAAATCTTCAGAGCTGAAGCTGACCTTGCCAATTGGCACAGCAACGTTGGCGAAGCGGTCAGCACGGTATTCAACACGGCCTCCCTTGAATTCATTAACTGCCTTGGCGACATCCATGGTGACCGTGCCGGTCTTGGGGTTCGGCATAAGGCCACGAGGACCGAGCGCACGGCCCAACTTACCAACGGTCGGCATCATGTCTGGCGTAGCAATAGCGACGTCGAAATCGAGCATGCCGCCTTCGATCTGCTCAGCCAAGTCGTCAGCACCAACAAGATCGGCGCCGGCTTCACGAGCTGCGATTGCAGCTTCACCTTGGGCAAACACGGCGATTCGCACAACGCGACCAGTACCCGAAGGCAGCGCGACAGTGCCGCGGAGGGCTTCTTCGGTCTTTCGAGGGTCGATACCCAATCGCAAGATTAGTTCGATCGACTCATCAAACTTGGCAGTAGCCAGGCTCTTGACGAGCTCGATGGCTTCGTCCGCAGAGTGGAGATGCTCTCGGTCGTAACGCTTTACCGCGTCCTCGTATCGTTTACCAGCCATGGTTTCCCTTTCGGTCCCTCGGTTGTGCCAGAGCGCCTGGGCGAGGTGGTCCCAGTGCGTTGGTAGTGCTAGTAATACTTCGTTATTGCTTTCGCTATGAGCACTGACGCGCTCTCAGCTAATCAGCAGCCGTCCACACAAGCGGCCAGCCGCAGCGATCAGACGACGCGCAGACCCATGGAACGTGCGGTGCCTTCGACCTGCAGCTTGGCTTGCTCGATGTCGAGGGTGTTCAGGTCTGGCAGCTTGATCTCTGCGATCTCGGTGACCTGAGCGCCAGTAACGGTGCCAGCTTCTTCACGGCCAGGCTCGTGTGCTGCCTTGTCAAGGCCAGCGGCCTTGCGTAACAAGAATGCTGTCGGTGGTGTCTTCGTTACGAACGTGAACGTCCGGTCTTCGAACACCGTGATCTCGACTGGCACGATTTGACCGCGCTGGCCTTCGGTTCGGGCGTTATACGCCTTGCAGAAGTCCATAATCTGGACACCGTGCGGACCGAGTGCGGTACCGACCGGCGGCGCTGGCGATGCCTCGCCGGCGGGGATCTGGATCTTTACGAGTGCGGCGATTTTCTTCTTAGCCATGGTTTTCTACTACTTCTCGTGGCACAGCTCGGGAGCTGCTCCGATTGGAGTTGGGCGATTGGTGTCGGTTTTTACCAACAGCGACAGGAAAGTGTGCCGTCGAATAGACAGCCGAACAACCTGCGTTGCGGTAAAGGTACTTTGGGATAACGAACAGGTGGCTGGCACACTGCTCATTATTAGTGCGTTATTAGAGCTTCGCGACCTGCGCAAATTCGAGTTCGACGGGTGTTTCACGGCCGAAGATGTTAACCAACACCTTGACCTTGAGCTGATCTTCGTTGAGCTCGATGACTTCGCCGCTGAAGTCGGCGAAGGGACCTTCCTTGACTCGAACCGTTTCGCCCATTTCGTAGAGCTTTCGGGTGCGAGTCTTCTTCTGGCCAGCTGAGGTTGCGGCGTCTTCGTCGCTCTTGATCTGCAAGAACGTCTCGACTTCGCGGCGTGGCAACGGTGACGGCTTGGAACCTTGGCCGACGAAACCAGTTACGCCAGGCGTGTTCCGGATCACGAACCAGGAGTCATCGTCGAGGCGACAGCGCACGAGCAGGTAGCCCGGGAACATCTTCTTCTGGACAACGACCTTTTTGCCCTGGCGGAACTCGACGACGTCTTCCATTGGAATGACGACTTCGTGGATGCGGCCATCCATGTTCATGCTGGCGGTTCGAGCTTCGAGGTTTTGTTTGACTTTCTTCTCGTAACCCGACTGCGTATGAACGACGTACCACTTACCGGGGCGGTCATACGGGCTGATTGCCTTGGGAGCGGCGACGATTTCGCCCTCGCCATCGACCGCTTCGACCTTTTCGTAGATCAGCGCATCTTCGTCAAGGACCGGCGTATCACTAGCGGTCTCAACGCGCTCATCTGCGGTGGTGGCAGCGGCAGGAACTTGTTCCGCTGGGTTCTCGTCGGCTGGGGTTGCTTCGTTCACATCACTCATCGTTCAAAGAGTTTCACAATTGCTTCGCCAAGACCGAAGTCGAGGCTGGCCACCAAGGCGGTGAAAAACAGCAGCAGGGTAAAGACAACCAACGAATAGTTGATTACCTCGTCACGGCTTGGCCAAGAAACAAGCTTGAGTTCCTTCCGCACCTCGCGGAAGAACTGGGCGGGCGGCGTACGCGGTTCGTTCGAACCAGCTCGTGGTTCTCGCTTCTGACGTACGGGTTCGCCGTCGTCATCGAGGAGGCCCTGCTTCTGGGCGAAGCGGCGGGTCTGTCGATTCAATCCAGTCGTATCAGACATGGTCTTTGGGACCTTTGTTGGGTGTGGGTACTTGCAAGTTTGCAGGGCCGGTGGGGATCGAACCCACAACCTCCGGTTTTGGAGACCGGTGCTCTAGCCAGTTGAGCCACGGCCCTTCAACTTGACACGTCACACTATCTCTCTGTCCACCAATCGCCACGTCGGTTCTGATCACCCGGTCATTCCGGGCAGAGACCAACCAGATCAAGCCCCAAGGTGTAGCGGACAATCAGCAGTGCATCACCAGCATTGATGCGTTCTTCCTGGGCGAAGGCGGCCTCGCAAAGACTGGTCTAGGGAACCGTTGCGGTCAGTTGACAGCCGTCGATATCGGCGTGCGTCGCACAGCCGAATGGACAACGATCGAAGTATCGCCGCTATCGAGACCTCAGCTTGCGCTGCGGTGAGCTTCGATATCTATCACGTCAGCGTCGAAGACCGTGTCATCAGCGGGCTCGTCGGGAGCGGACGCACGCGTGGGTCGCCATGCGGCCAGGCCATCGCGCAGGCGCGCTCTAGCCCGATGCAGCCGCACTTTGGCGGCGGCTTCGCTGATGTCAAGTTCCTGCGCAATTTCGCGATGACTCAGGCCATGCACATCGCGCAGCACGACGACATTGCGGAGCCGTTCGGGAAGATTGTCCAACGCTCGTCGAAGCCGCTGACCAACAGCGCCATTCTGAAGAGCGAACTCGGGGTCATTGGCTTGACGGTGATCAGCTAGGTCGATCACGCCGTCGATGTCATCGTGGCGCGAATCGCGCTGACGGCGACCCATAAATGTAGATGCGCTATTGGCGGTTATCCGATGTAGCCACGTAGAGAACCGGGCATCACCGCGGAACTTCTGCAGGCTACGGAAAGCCCGCACATAGGTGTCTTGCACAACATCGTCAGCATCGTGTTCATTGCCCGTTAGTCGAAGTGCAAGACCGTGCACCTTATGGTAAGTGGCCTTGACCAGTTCATCAAACGCAGAACGGTCGCCTTGTTTGGCTTTGGCGATCAGCTCTTTGAGGTCATCTTCCACTGCACCAGACTCTATAGGCCATGCAGACGTCATGCCTTAGCGGCATACAAGTCGCCAAGGACTTTTCTGCGGCAAGCACTGGTCATCGTGCGGGTCACCGTGCGGTGAGCATGCACTTCCGCCCAAGCGTGACCCGACCGGGTCCCGCTGGGCAGATTTGCATAAAGTTGTAGCGCCAGACAGATTTGAACTGTCGACCTCTCGATTATGAGTCGAGCGCTCTCACCAGCTGAGCTATGGCGCCCCGGAAAGCTTCAACGTCAGCCATGGCTCAGTAACTACATACTGAAACATTGCTAGACGTATCGAAACCGGTGGAGCTCCCTAAGAGAGTTGAACTCTTGACCTCTTCCTTACCATGGAAGCGCTCTACCGACTGAGCTAAGGGAGCAGGCGTTGTTATTGCCGAGTCGAAACCTTATCCACTAGGCAGATTGAAGCCACTCGATTTTGTGCGTTTCGTGATTCTGTGGGTTTCGGTTAGGGCTCTGCCTGCGATCGGTGACCAGTTGTTCTCCTATCGCCCGACGAGCGAAGAGGTTGTGCTGGCAGGCGCGGCTGACCTGCCGGGTCACTTCATGCAATCTCGGTGCCGTCAGGTCGGTGAACACGGTTCTGGCCGGGTGCGTCTCGCCAGACTTTGTAGCCCTTTTGTTTCCATCGATTATGTCTGCCGCATCTCGGTCCCCGCTCCCGGGTTGGTTCTGTCGTCTTTGGCGTGATCGTGCAGATGATCGGTCTCCTATCTTGAGGTGGGGACCGAACAGCCCGGCCAGCAACACTCGCGGCCGTTGATCGGTACGGCGTCTCGTGCCATACCGGTGAAGGCTCTGGCGGTGTCGATGTCAATGATGACACCCTTGGCGTCGACAACAACTCGGCGGATTTTGTTTTGCACGGCGTTGGCGAACGTTTCGGTCGGGTCCAGCGGGGCCAAGGAGCACTCGCCAGGCCTGCGGCATGGGCTGATCGGCAACCAAGCCGTGATCGTCGGAGACTTCACGTCGCTCGTGACAACCCTCTACGACGAGAGCACGGCACGCGTGGCCTTGGACGGAACTGTTGGCCCGCAGCGGGTTACAGGTGTGCGTGGACTTAGAGATCGAGACCATCGAGGAGGCGCGAGATCATGATCTTCTGCACCTCCGACGTGCCCTCATAGATCTGGTACACCCGCACATCGCGGTAGATCTTTTCAACGGGATAGTCGTTGAGAAAGCCATAGCCGCCGTGGATCTGAATCGCAGCCGACGCGACGCGTTCGGCCATCTCAGAAGCGAAGAGCTTGGCCATCGACGCCTCGCGGGCACATTCGATCCCGGCGTCACGCAGGGCCGCAGCGTGCAGATATAGCTGGCGGCCAGCTTCGATTTCGGTCGCCATATCGGCGAGCTTGAAAGCGACGGCCTGGTGTTCGATGATGGCCTTGGCGAAGGTGTGTCGCTCTTTCGCGTATGCGTGAGCAGCTTTGAGCGCGGCGCGGGCCCCTCCTACTGCTTGAGCGGCGACGCCGATCCGGCCGAGTGACAGGTTGCCAAGCGCAATGCTGAGGCCACGCCCGATCTCGCCCAGTACGTCAGAAGCCGGCACCCGCATGTTCTCAAAGGCAACCTGGCAGGTGTCGTTGGTGCGGTGACCGAGCTTGGCCTCCTTGGAGATGACGTGGTAGCCGGGGTTATCGGTCGGCGTGATAAACGCGGAGATGCCGCGCTTTCCAAGCGACGGGTCGGTCACCGCGATGATCATGGCAACGTCGGACGTCGAGCCGGCGGTGATGAAGGCCTTTTGGCCGGTGATTACGTATTCGTCGCCGTCTTTGACAGCACGTGTCGTGATCGCTGCCGCGTCGGATCCGGTGTGCGGCTCGGTCAGGTGGATTGAACCAAGCCACTCTCCCGACGTCAGCTTGGTCAGGTACTCGCGTTTGTGCTGCTCGGTACCAAGCTGTTCGATCGCAGCCGCGACTGGCGAGTTGTTCGCTGCCATCATGTTGCTGATCCCGCCGTCAGCGGCCGAGATCTCTTCGATGGCGAGTGCGTATGACGTGAAGTCAGCGCCGGCGCCACCCCACTCGGGCGCAACCATCACACCCATCAGACCGACCGTTGCCATCCTGCGGTACAGATCACGTGGCGCTCCGCCGTCGCGGTCCCACTCGGCGACATGAGGGGCGATCTCACGCTCGGCGAACGAACGAGCTGTGGCCCGGATCGCCTGTTGTTCTTCGGATAGAAGGGTCATCCAGCTTGTTTAGTCGCCCTGGCATCCTGCAACGAACTTGGCTCTCTGTCGGCTGGTGCCGCCAACCTGATCGTGGCCGGTCGCATCCAGCTACGGCGCCGCCAAGGCCGGTGTCGCGTCGTTCACTCTCATCGCCGTCCTGATCGTCGGGTCGCCACCCGATCAGGCCGAGTTCTTGATCGGCGGCAATCGGATTGCTGCCGTTGAAACGGGGCGCGACCAGGTTCGTAGCGGCCAAGTTCTCCAACTATTCTGTGCGGGTCGAACCGCCAGCACAATCACCGCCAGAGGCGGTCGAACACGTCGAGAAAGAGCTGGGTGGTGAGTCGCAGCGAGTCGACGTCGATGCGCTCGTCGTTGCCGTGAAACCGGCTCAGGAACTCGCTGAGCGGGACCTTGTCACTGAGCAGGCCGGCGCCATAGGCGGGGATGCCACGCTCGCGGTAGAAGCGACAGTCGGTGCCGCCGGTGACCAGGCTGGGCATCACCGTCGCTTCTGGATAGGCGACCCGGATCGCGTCGCCGAGTGCATCCCATAGCGGTGACTCGGTCGACGAAACACCGAAACCGTTGGTGAGGTCATCGCGGTACCACTCGATCTCGACCGACGGCATCAGGTCGGGCCCGATGATCTCGGGAAGTAGCCGGTCGACGTCTTGCTGGGTCTGACCCGGCAGCATGCGGATGTCGAGTTCGAGCACTGCAGTGTCGGGAACGGTGTTGAGTTTCTCGCCGCTGTGGATCGTATTCGGGTTGATCGTCATATGGCTGCATGAGTGCAGGTTGCTGGCCAACGCCGGTGGAAGCGCGGCCAGAGCATCGGCGATGTGGGCTGGATCGAGCAGCTGTTTCTGAATTTCGGGGTCAAGGCCGAGTGCGCCGACGCGGGCTGCGAACACGTCGTCGAGTCGGGGCGTGAGTTCGGCTGCTGCGATGCGGCGGACGATCTCGGATGCCTTGATGAGTGCGTTGTCGGTGGCGTAGGACATCGAGCCGTGGCTCGGGGTGCCGTGCACAGTGATGCGGCGGGCACCCGAGTGTTTTTCGCTGGTGGTGAGCAATACGGTCGTGCCGTTGTCGCCGAATGACGGGGTGCCGCCGTATTCGCTGATGACGTAGTCGCAGTGCAGCACGTCCCAGTGGTCCGCCAGCAACTGCTTGGCGCCGAGCACGCTTCCGGCTTCTTCGTCGGCCACCGCGAAATAGACGATGTCGCCGGGGTACCGCTTGCCGGTTCGAATGACCTCGCGGAACGCTACGAGCATGGACGAGGTCAGGTTCAACATGTCGACCGCACCGCGTCCCCAGACTTCGTCGACACCATCGGGCGAGGTGATCAGCTCGCCGCCGAACGGGTCGTTGGTCCAGCCGTCGGGGTTTGCTGGCACGACATCGGTATGGGCACAAAGGCACAGATCAGGGGCGTCGGGGTCGGTGCCCTCGTACCGGGCAACGAGCGAGACGCGGCCGGGTTCGGTCTCGAACAGCTCGAAGTCGACGCCGAAGCCCTCGAGTTCGTTGCGCAGCAGTTCGGCGCTGCGGACTTCGTGACCTGACTCAGGCGTGCCATCGTTGACGCACTGATTCCGTATGAGCGCCTGCAGCAGGTCCACGGTCTCACCGGTAAGAGTGTCGATCGATGTGCTCATGGCAGCTCCTGGGATGGTCGGGCCGAAGAATCATCCGGCGATGCGAATGCCGCGTTCTGTGGCATGGGCCTACGCCATCGACCTTAGAGCCCCACGCAAACCAGAGCGCAGCGGCGACGATGACCGTCCTTGTCCCGATAGAGATGCGACGAGTCGACGCCTCGCGCCCTGTCAGCTTGTGAGCAACGATGCCAGGTCGCGATTCGGCCGATGGAAGCTGACGATGCGCACGTCGAGTGGCGCGTCGTGGTGTTCGGTCAGGGTGGCCGCCAAGCAACAAACCAACCACGCAAAACCGAATGACCGACAGGACGCCACACCCGGCGTTGCAGATCGGCGATGGGAGTGAGACACGGCCGGGCCAAGATGGCAGAAGAGGCTTTGACACGTGTCTTTACCAATGCGACAAAAACGTCGTTCCCCCCGGATCTGACCTGGCCGAGAGCCGAACGGTCGTCCTCACCGCGTGTCAGGACTCTGTTTGGCGCCATGGAGCGGTGCTAGTTCGCGCCAAGAACCGTAGTAGAACGAGGCAGTGAAACAGATTGCTGAAGGACTGCGGTTCCCAGAAGGACCGATCGCCATGGCCGATGGTTCGATCCTGCTGGTCGAGATCGAGAGACAAACACTAAGTCGGGTGCTGCCCGACGGCACCGTGACGGTCGTGGCCGACTGCGGTGGCGGGCCGAACGGCGCAGCGATCGGGCCCGATGGCGCCGTCTACATCTGCAACAACGGCGGATTCAGCTGGCGCAACGTCGAGGGCATGCTGCTACCCGGTGTGCAGGCCACCGACTATCGCGGTGGTTCGATCCAGCGAGTCGACCTGGCGTCCGGTGCGGTGACCACGCTCTACACCGAAGCCGAGGGCTGGCCGCTCAAGGGCCCAAACGACATCGTGTTCGACCGCCACGGCGGTTTCTATTTCACCGACCTGGGCAAAGGCCGCGAACAGGAACTCGATCGGGGCGCGATCTATTACGCGAAGGCCGATGGTTCGTCGGTCATCGCCGTGGCACGACCGCTCATCACGCCGAATGGCGTGGGTCTATCACCCGCCGAGGATCGCTTGTATTTTGCCGAGACCATGACGGGGCGGGTCCGATACTGGGAGCTAGATAGCCCCGGCGTGATCAAGGCTGCCGGCCACCAGCTGGCCTCGACCGCCGGCGCTCCATCGGTGCTGTTGGGTACGGTGCCCGGCGATGGTCGGGTCGACTCATTGGCGGTTGACTCCGAGGGCAATGTCTGCGTCGCGACCTTGGGGACGGGCGCAGTGACCGCCTTCTCACCCCAGGGGGAGCTGCGAGCGATCGTGCCCGTACCCGGCGACCCAATGGTTACCAATGTGTGCTTCGGCGGTCCCGACTTGCGCACGGCCTACATCACCGCCTCGGCCTTCGGCACCCTGCAAGCCCACGAATGGCATTGTCCCGGCCACCCCCTGAACTTCCTTAACACCTGAGGCCGCCCACTCGCTTCGACGGAAGCTTCAGATCTGTTGATGCTCCTCGTTGCCGCTGGCCCGTGACGGCTCGTCAGGCCCATGCACTATTTCAGACTAAACACGACAGCCCCCTGCTCGCCCACCCGACCATCGCCTGGGACCTGGAGGCTTGAAAGACCGTCGAGTCGCTCTGCTAGATACTGCACGTGCCTGCCCTGCCATGCCACAGCTGCGGACGCTGACCCCGTACCTCAGTCGGCCAGGAAGGTACGAGTCAGGTTCAGGAACGTGTCCAACTGACCGTGGTGCGACCAGTGGCCGGCGCCGTCGATGTTCGCCACCTGAACGTCCTGGAAGTGGTCGGCCCCGCCATCGGTTGCAGGATCTGACGCCCACGACTCGCTGCCGCGGACCAGCAACGTGGGGCAGGTGATGCGGCTCCAGAGCTCGTGCTGGTCGTCGAACGGCACCCTGATCGGCGAGAAGTTGCGCACATAGTTATCGAACTTCCAGCTGAAGGTCCCGTCCTCGTTCTGATTGCTTCCATGGATGGTCAGATGGCGGGCCCGTTCCTCGGTCAGGTGAGGATTCTCGGTCTGCATTCGCTCGTACGCTTCCTCGAGCGTGGGGTAGCGCCGTGGCAGGCGCGCCGAGGACTTGCGTAGGTCGTGCACCCAATTATCGAGCCGCTTCTGGACGGGAACATCGACCCGCTCGGCGAGCATCTCCGGCGGTGGACCCATGCCCTCGATCACGACCAGTTTCGCCACCGTCTCGGGATACAAACCCGCGTACGTCAGTGAGACACCACCGCCCATGGAGTGGGCGACAATGGTGACCGGGTCCATCTTCTTCTGGTGAATCAGCTGAGCAATGTCATAGACATAGTCCACGTGGTGATAGCTGGAGCCCACAGCCCACTGACTGTCGCCGTGGCCGCGCAGGTCTGGTGCAATGATGTGGTAGTTCTCGCGAAATGACTGAGCGACCCAGTCCCAGTTCCGGCAGTGATCGCGGCCGCCATGGACCATCAGCATCGCCGGCGCGTCCTCGTTGCCCCAGTCCACGTAGTGGAGCCGGAGCCGTTGAGAGAAATACGTGTGGGAGGTGGGGCCTTCCATTACGCCGATTTGCTCCTGAGGATTGTCAACCGTCGCTCAAGTTATCGGACCAGCGGGTTTCGATGCACAACCGGCCACCATGCTGGCGCGATGCCGGTCCGCTACCGGCGTATGCGAAGAGCCAGCTTCGAGCTGTCACCCTCAACCAACACAAGATCACTGTGGCCCTGCTCAACGAGTTCGTCGACCGGCCCGCCGATCTTGAAGCCGCTGGGGAGGACGCCATCGGCCGGCGCCTTGTGATCTCGCAAACCCGCACCCACATCGCACAGTTCGAAGCTGACTTCGACGCACTGGCCACCACCGATGAAATCCCAATCGAGGACCTGCGCTGACTCGGACCAGTGCTGGTTAACGCTCGCGTTGCACCGGACCTCACGCAAGCTCAACTCGCCGAGCGGGTCGGCCTGAAGACCGCAGCAATCAACCGGTATGAAGCCAACGACTACCACAGTGCCCAACGCGGTCGCCTCGCTGAGATTGCCAGCGCGCTCGACTTCGAACTCACCGCAGCCCTGCAGCGCCGGCAACGTCATCGAGCCGTAACCACGACATGAACGCGCCCGCCGACGTTGCCGCAACAAGGTCGCGGCCGACAACGCAGGCCACTGGATCAACCTGCTCAGCTGATCACAGTTTCCGCAGGAATCGATCTGTGTCGTAGGTTTTCCCGATGAGCAGAACCGAGTTTGACCGCATCCGGACCGAGGGTGGCTACGACGAGCCCTACACCGTCAACTTTGCCGAACGAGGCAATCCCGAAATGCACGCGCATCCATTCGACGCGGTGCTGCTCATGACCAGCGGCGAGTTAACACTCAAGTTTGAATCCAACGAACAACAAATGCGCACCGGCGACTTGTGCATGGTCGAAGCAGGCACGCTGCACGCCGAGGTGTGCGACGCAGGCGAAGCAATCGCCATCGCCGCCGCTCGCCCAGTCTCAAGCTGACGCCACTGCTGCTGCCCCCAGAGCTGGCCGCCACCTTGGCCAGAACCCGTTGGCGTACTCGACTTGTCGAAGCGCGTCGCTCTCGATCGAGCACTGCGTTATTCCCTCGTGCACCCACTGGCTCGACCCATGCGACCAGAACCGGTCTTGCCTGCGATGCAAGCGCACTGCCGACGGAGTTAAAAGAGCAAACGGCAGCTGCCCGAGCGAACAACAATGTCATGGCATGTCGACTTGACGAACCGTTTTTCTGGAATCCTGGGTCACATACATCCGGGCACAGTCCGGACCGCCTACCTTCACGTGAACCAATGACCACGACTGAACCTTTCACACACTCCAAAAGCCATGTACGCGACGCTCGTACAAACGATGCAGCGACGCTCTTGCGTATCTACAACCGCGAGGTCCTTGAAACCACTGCGACCCTGGACGCTGAACCGCGGGCACTTGAGGAACAGATCCGCTGGCTGGCCGAACGAAGCGGTGGCCACGTCGTGATCGTCGTCGAGCTGGACGACAGCGTCGTCGGCTTCGCTTCACTCTCGCCGTTCAAAGACCGGGCGGCCTACCGGCCTACCGTCGAGAACTCCGTCTACGTCGACCCCGACTTTCAAGGTCGTGGACTCGGACGAATGCTGATGGCTGAACTCGTCGAACGAGCCAGAATGTTCGGCTTCCACTCGGTGATTGCCCGCATCGCCGAAGGCAACCCAGCTTCGATCGCCTTGCACCAAGCATTCGGCTACGAGGTCGTTGGCGTCGAACGCGAGGTCGGCCGCAAGTTCGGCCGCTGGCTCGACGTGACCGAAATGCAACTCATGCTCTGATGCCGGTGGGCAGGCCCTGGCGAGCCGCTACCTCCCTCCTGGCATGCGCCAGAGCAGTAACACCTCTCCGGGTTCGGGCGGGGCTGGGACCGTCGCTGACCTCTCGACGGAAGTGACAGCTGATATGCGACAAGCGATCGATCCACCGAATGCCATCGCGGTGGGTCCATATAGTTCGGCGGTGCAGACCGGATCAACCATCTTCTGCTCTGGCCAAACACCAATCGATCCTGAAACTAAGTCACTTGTCGAAGGCGACGCGGGCGATCGGACACAGCAGTGTTTTGTCAACTTGTTCTCGGTTCTTGGCCATGCCGGCCTCGGCCCAGACGAGGTGGTCAAGGTCAATGTGTTCCTGACCGATATGGCCGACTTCGAGGCGATGAACCTGGTCTACGCCCAGCAGTTCTCGAAGCCATACCCCGCTCGGACCGCGATCGGTGTCGCCGCGTTACCACTCGGTGCCGCCGTCGAGATCGAGTTGATCGCCGAGGCAAACTAAGCCATCTCTGGGCGAACAGCCCCGGACCCAAAGCGCGTTGTACCGGAGCAAGCAACCAGGTTCTGGGTCTCAGATCTGGCGAATGCCGGAAGCCGTCGAAGTCAAGCGGCAACACAAACCTCCCGCAGGGGCGAGCGGGAGTACAGTCGGCGCATGGACTTAGCTGACGTTGGAACCGAACTCATCGAGGCCGCCCAAGGCGTGCAGGACCACACGGTCGAACTCCGCCGGGCGATTCATGCCGACCCTGAGCTTGGGCTCGATCTGCCGAAGACCCAGAAAAAAATTCTGGAAGCACTCGACGGGCTTGGACTGGACATCACCACCGGCAAGGCATTGACATCCGTCGTCGCTGACCTGGACACAGGCAAGCCTGGCCCAACCATTCTGCTGCGCGGCGACATGGATGCACTGCCATTGCAGGAAGACTTGGACGTCGCCTGGCGTTCGCAGAATGAGCAGATGATGCATGCCTGCGGCCACGACGCTCATGTCGCCATGCTGCTCAGCGCCGCCCGCCTTTTGTCCGAAAACAAGTCTGAACTCACCGGCAAGATCCGGTTCATGTTCCAGCCAGGCGAAGAGGGCCACCACGGTGCCAAGTACATGATCGACGAGGGTGTGCTCGACGGCGTCGACCGTGCCTTTGCTCTTCATGTATTCACCCAAATGCGTAGCGGCCACTTCTTTAGCCGCGGCGGCGCGCTGATGGCCAGTGCTGACCGTTTCGAGATCACGATCAATGGCTTGGGCGGGCATGCCTCGATGCCTCATGGCTGCATCGACCCCATACCCGCAGCCGCCTCGACGGTGCTTGGCCTGCATGCCATGGTCGGGCGCACCACGCCTGCCAGCGAGGCTGCTGTAGTCACCGTTTCTCACATCAACGCCGGCACCACCAACAACATCATCCCTCACTCTGCGTTCATGGAAGGCACGATTCGCACGCTCAACGAAGATGTGCGTGACACGCTGCATACCAACCTGATGAACGTCGCCAATCACAACGCTCAGGCCCACAACTGCTCGTGTAACGCCGAGATCATCGCTGGTTATCCGGTGACGATCAACAACGAAGAAGAAGTCCAGCGCGCTGCTGCAGTCGCCGAGGCTGTTGTTGGCGAAGGTTCGTTCCACATCATGCGAGAAGCTGTGATGGGTGCCGAGGACTGGAGCTATGTGCTGAACAAGGTTCCTGGCTCTATGGCGTTCCTGGGTGTGTGCGCTCCAGACCTGACCCCTGAGGAAGCGGCTCCAAACCATTCGAACCTGATGACCATCGACGAAGACGCTATGGCTCAGGGTGTTGCCATGTACACCGCAATGGCGATGTAGACACGCCCCTCACCACTCCCAATCAACGTTGCATAAAAGACCCTGCGGAATCAGGGTGGGCGGACCTTGTCGGTTAGATAAGGTTCTAGCTCCACAAGGGTCAGTGCCCGAGCGGCCAAAGGGAACGGGCTGTAAACCCGTCGTGATTTCACTTCGGAGGTTCAAATCCTCCCTGGCCCACTTGTGAACAGAACCACGGTCTCGCCTCGGCGGGCCGTGGTTCTCTCGTTTTACACCACGCAGTCGAGTCGCTTCGAACAGCTAGTTCGACGCCCGTTTGATCAGTCCTACTCGTGAACAATCACCCAACTTCGAACTGACATTTGGTGTTTCGAGCAGCTGGCGTCGGACCGTTTGGATCCCACCGCGCCTTTCTCTAAAGCCAGCGTTTTCGGGCCAGAAGATCACCGGGCTCTCGTCGCTGCTGCTCACATTTTATCGCTGCCCCGGAGGTCTTTAAACCTTGGGATTTTCGCCGATGGCAGCAAGAACACGTTGGGCCTGCGAGCTGGCGGATCGGTTCCAGAGTCCACCTGGGCGCTAGAGCGCTTTGGCCTGGCCGTTTGCCCAGTGCTAGGCCAGGGGCATGACCTTGAGTGACACTGTGTTGATAGACCAGCCTGCCGAAGGCGTAACCCGGCTCACGATGAATCGTCCCGACAAGCTCAATGCGTTGACACTTGACATGGTGCAAGCGTTACATACTGCTCTCGATGCGGTAGACGCAGACCATGATTGTCGGGCGGTCATCTTGACCGGCGCTGGCAAAGGGTTCTGCGCCGGGCTTGACCTGAATGGTTTTGGAACAGTGCCGGGCACCGAGGACCTCGGTCGGGTGCAACAAGGGATGGCGACGCAGCAACTTATTGCCGAAATCGTGCATCACATGCGCGATGTCCGGCAGCCCATTATCTCTGCTGTTAATGGTGCCGCTGCTGGTGGCGGGTTCGCCTTTGCCTGTGCATCTGACATTCGGTACTGCAGCGAAAGCGCCAAGTTTGGGACAGCGTTTGTTCGCCTTGGCCTATCGGGATGCGACATTGGCGTGAGTTGGATGCTTCCCCGGTTGATCGGTGCGAGCCGTGCGTGGGAGTTGCTGCTGACCGGCCGAGTGTTCGACGCTGCCGAGGCCGAACGCATCGGTCTGGTTAGCCGCATGGTTCCCGATAACGCACTTGAGGACACCGTGATGGGCGTCGCCGCAGAGATTGCAGCGAACAGCCCGTTTGGCGTGTGGATGACCAAAGAAGCAATGTGGTCAAACCTCGAGATTCCGAGTTTGCGCGCGGGCATCGACCTCGAAAATCGCAATCAAATCATGGCGAGCCAGACGTCTGACGCCCGATTGGGCATGAGCAGCCTGCCCGGCCAGCATCGCGACTGGACCAATAGCTAAACAACCCCAGGAGCGGTTTGGTGGCGTTACGGGGTTGTTCACCAGACGCCCCACCGCAAGATCTTCACCCGGAACGATCCTGATGATGCTGGCGGCCTATCGAACCGGGAGCTGCGGGTTCGCCATCCCCTGCCCACGCAGTCGTTGAATATGGACCCTGGTCACGAGTGAATGATTTACCTCACGATAGGAAGACCTAGCTGAACGGGGCACCGTTGGTGATGTGCATCATGGCGTCAAGTAGTCATTCGCTTGCGCTGTTTGGGCGCTGTCGACGTGACTCAGCTCGCCCATTTCGCCAGGATCGCTCATAAGACCCAACAGCAGCGTGTCGCCAGAACTGAGATCGACGGCGATAGCTCCATGTCGCCTGGGTTGGACTTGTCGAACCATTTGCCCGGCGGTGACATCAGATGATGAGGATCCAGAAACGAGGCCTGCCATGCCAGGCCTCATCGACGACTCCATTGGCTTAGCGCTAGTGGAGTGCGCCACGAAGACAAGAGCGGCAATTGAGCACCGAACGGGTGGCTAGTCTGGGGCCATGCCTACCTTTGATGTGACGTCCGAAGTTGACATGCAGGAAGTCCGAAACGCAGTCGACCAAGCCAGCCGAGAAATCGTTACGCGCTTCGATTTCAAGGGCACCAACTCTTCGATTGAGCTTGGGGAAGGCTCGATCACGATGAACTCATCCAACGAGGACCGCTTGAGCGCCCTACGCCAAGTCTTGCAAGAGAAGCTCGTCAAGCGCAGTGTGTCGCTTAAGGCACTCGACTATGGCGATGTTGAAGAGGCCTCAGGTGGTCGCGCTCGACAACTTCTCACATTGACCGCAGGTATCTCCAGCGACAAGGCCAAGGAACTGAACAAGTTCATCAAGGCCCTGGGCCTCAAGGGCGTACAGAGCTCGACCCAAGGCGAGCAACTCCGCGTTAACGGCAAGAAACGTGATGCGCTCCAAGAAGTCATGCAGGCGCTAAAAGAAGGCGACTTCGACATCCCGCTGCAGTTCGGAAACTTCCGAGACTGAGAAACCAAACGAGACTGAGAAACCAAAACTGGCAACCACCCAGATAGGCCGGAGGAACCGAGACACGACGTCACGAGCGTGCTCGCTGGTCATAGTCAGAATCAGATCGGACTTATCGACCAGGTCTTGCGAAAAGTGCCGACGCCATAGGCGATCGGCAGACGTTCGCTGTGCAAACGAATAAAACCCGCATTTTCATGGCTGTACATTGCTCCGTCATCGGAACTCGGGATTCAGAGTTCTGCTGACGGAGAACCGACTACCGGCCGGTTCAGACCCAAGGAACAGTTGCCTGTTCGACCTTCAACGTGTTGATCGTCTTCCAGATACCGCTCGGCAGCCCTTCCACAAGTTGTCCATAGATCTAGTTACCTCCGCAAGGCACCTGTGAAAGATCGCACAATTTGCCACGCGCCGTCATTTAGGTCGCCGCGCCAACTACTTTTCAGGTCGATGAATACTGGTTCCCAACGACTTCTAGTGCTGATTGCGTGTGCGATTACTGGCATCGTCGCCCTCACCCCAGTCGCATCGGCCCAGCAGCCGCTGCAGGTCCAACTGTTTGAGAACCCGTTCGTCTGTGATGTCATTGTGCGACCACTTGGGATCGTGTCCGGGTTCATTCCCGGCGAGACCGTCGAGTTCTCAGCACCGGAGCTGAATGGCGTCTTTTCGCGCCGGGTCGCTGACAACTCTGGTCGAGTAGAAATGCGATGGAACTGCGGCAGCCCCCAGACGTGGGCGGTAACCGTTAGGGGGCTGGGCTCTGGCACCAGCACCTCATTCACCTTGACCGGCAGCGCCGCTCCCCCTCCGCCCGATGCGCCAGTTGGCGCTGCATTCGACGCAAGGTCAGCAATGACTGCAAGCCAAATGGCGGTCTGGAAAGACTTTTCCCCCTTCACTGCTGTTGGGGTCTATATCGGTGTGAACAGTTCGTGGGACAACCGGGCCGACAAGATCCAGTCGAACCTGACGGCGCCGTGGATAAGCCAAATTCATGCCGACGGTTGGAGCATCATCCCGATCTATGTCGGATTCCAGGCTCCGGACCAATGCGCTACTGCTCGGTTCGAAGGCCTATCTGCTGACCCGGCAACTGCCCGCAACCAGGGCTTCGCTTCGGCCACCGATGCTGTCGACTCTGTAAGCCGGTTGGGCATCGGCCCAGGAAACCCAATCTATTACGACATGGAGGCCTATCGCCCCGGGTGCGCCGAGGCGGTTCTGGCCTTCCTCGATGCATGGACCGAAGGCATCCACAGCGCCGGCTACGTCTCCGGTGTCTACGGTTCTCGGTCCTCGACGATGTGGGATCTCAGTCGGACCATAGGCCGGCCTGGCTTTGATGCCCCCGATGCCGTATGGGTGGCGACTGGTAACGGTCAGCCCGACAACTACGGGCTCGAGATCCCATCCGACGACCTGTGGACCAACGCTCGCATCCATCAGTACCGACTCAACGTCACAAGGACTTACGGCGGCGTCACTCGCGAGATCGACGAGAACACGGTGAACGCTCCGCTCGCCCGGCCCGGTCCAGTAGTCACACCCGACCCAGTCACCAACACCAGTGATGTCGACGGCGACGGTGTCACTGACCCTGAGCCTGACAACTGCGATGCAATCGCCAACCCCGATCAAGCGGACCTGGACAACGACGGCGACGGCGACGTCTGCGATATCGACATCGATGGCGACGGCGTAGACAACGCCGCCGACTTCGCCCCGAGTGACCCAACAATCACGACAGCTCCAGTAACAGCGCCCGCACCAACACCCGTGCCGACACCTACGGTTTCTGATGTCGACGGCGACGGAATTGCAGACCCTGAGCCAGACAACTGCGATCTGATCGCAAACCCAGATCAGGCCGATGTTGACAGCGACGGCGACGGCGACGTCTGCGATATCGACATCGACGGCGACGGCGTCCCGAACGAGGCTGATCAAGAGCCCCGCGACCCATTAATTGGCGCACTGCCCACGCCGACGCCTTCTCCAGCCGAGGCTGACCCGACACCAGCGCCGACGCCGGAGTCAGCTAGAGAACCCACCGACGATCAGCCAACCGAGCCGGCTTCCACACCGATCCCCGATGTTAGGCCGACGCCGCAAGTGATCGTGTTGGCGACCCCCACCGCAGTCGCTACGCCGAACACGTTGGCACCACCCACGGCGCAAGCGGTGGCTGCTCCGGACGAGGGCGGTGAGTTGCTTGCCGAGACGGTGACGATCATGCTCGAAGACGAGTCGACACTTCTTCCCGGCGTGATCGTTGGACTTAGCCTGTTCTCATTCTTCTGTGCCGGTATGGGCGTTCGTTCATTTCGTCGCAACCGGGGTTCAGTAACGCTCTGACTACCAAACGCTCTGATTACCAAACACTCTGATTACCGCTACCGGGATGCTCTGTGGCCTCAGCGAGAGCGCAAAGCAAACGGCAGGACCGGACCGGTTCCAGCTTGCACCAGCCGGTGCGAAGCAACGGTGACGGTCCAGCGGCTCTCAACCTCATCGTCGATGAGCAGCACCGGCCCACCGCCAACCGACCCGGCAGGCAACAGCAAGGGGTCAACTCGTAGCCGGTGCCACATGTTCAACACCTGATGCGCCGAATTGGCTTGCTCTGTCTGGTACTGGTCGGCGGGTGCCAACTCTGACAGGTCAGCCACGATGGCCCGATGCACGGGTAACTTGCCCAGCGCTGCGATTGCGTCGGCGACAGCGTCGATAACGGACTGGCTTCGCCGCGACGGCATTGGACAGATCCAAGTCGGGCGCTCCGCCCAGTCCCAACGTTTAAGAACACCAGCACATGCCTGCACCATGTCCTCGCTCACTTCGAGCGGGTCACCGTTGCGGGCCAGCTTGAACAGCCCTTCGACGACGGTATCCCAGCCACCGTCACCAAGTCTGGCCAAAGCCCTGCCGACCCGGGCTTGAGAGTCAGCAGCGATGCGACCCTTTGGTGCTTCGAGGCGCGTTGGCCACTGCTTTCGTGGCTCGATTAGTACATCGCCGCCTTCCAGGTGCAATGTCGCCTTCGCCACGAGAACTGGGTCAGGGTCGGACTGCCAGGTGTGGTCGGTGCAACGATCGCAACGGCCGCAGGCGGCCGCCTCGGCGTCGTCGAGCGATTCTCGGAGGTACCGCAACCTGCACGTGTCGAGTTGAGCCCAGGCCAACATTTCGTTACCTTCGGTTCGCCGCAACTCGCGCAGCGTGGCCGCTATCTCATGGTTGTAAACCCAGGGAAAGTCGGAACGGATCCAGCCTGAGCCCACACGTTCTACAGCGCCATCAACCTCGAGGATATTCATCAGTGTCGACAGCCTGCTGCGCCCTAGGTTGACATAACGCTCTAGGTCCGCAATACCCGTTGGTTCATGTGGATTCAACTGATCGAGCGCCGTGACGCACAGCTCTTCGCTGGGCATGGAAACCGACTCGAACCATTTCCAGATGCGAGCGTCTTCTGCGGGCCGCGGTACGGCGATCGCTTCGGCCCGAGCGATGTTGCGACCAGCACGGCCAATTTGCTGGTAGTAGGCGACTGGGGTGGGCGGCAGCCCAAGATGCACACAGAACGCTAGGTCGCCCTTGTCAAAGCCCATGCCTAGAGCGCTTGTCGCCACCAGCGCCTTCAACTGGTTTCCTCGTAAGTCGGCCTCGAGTTGCAATCGTTCATCTGGATCGACCTGGCCGGTATAAGCGCCAACCTCATGACCTTGGGAGCGCAGCCACTCGGCGGTCTCATGGGCCTGAGCCACCGTCAGCGTGTACACGATGCCCGAGCCATCTAACTGCGGCAGGGTTTCGGCCAGCCATGCCAGGCGGTGGGCATCATCAGGCAGATCAACGGTCGACAGATGCAACGACTTTCGGTCCAGGGTGGTGCGCAGCACGAGGCTGTCATCACCGAGCTGGGCAGCGACATCGTCGGTCACTCGCTGGTTTGCCGTGGCTGTTGTGGCCAGCACCGGTGTCCATGCAGGAAGATCGGCCAACAACTGTCGAAGCCGGCGATAGTCAGGACGAAAGTCATGCCCCCAATCGCTGATGCAATGGGCTTCGTCGCACACGAGCATAAACGCTCGTTGTCGAAGCGAAGTGAAAACACGTCGCCGAAATCCTGGATTCGATAAACGTTCTGGGGCGATAAGCATGAGGTCGACAGCATCAGCCGCAACTTGGGATTCGATCTCGTCCCACGAGTCGATATTTGACGAGTTGATGGTGACTGCATTGAGCCCAAGCTTTTGGGCGGCAGCAACCTGGTCCCGCATTAGCGCCAATAAGGGCGACACCACGACAGTTGGACCCCAGCCCCGACTGCGCAACATACGAGTCGACGAGAAATAGACCGCCGACTTACCGAAACCCGTGCGCGCCACCAGCAACGTCCGTTGACGATTGGCAACGACGGCGGTGACAGCCTCGATCTGTTCTGGCCTCGGCACGGCATCGGGACCGGCGAGCAGCTGAATGTCACGGGTCAGTTCGGCGATGACTTCGTCGGCGGTTGGACGAGGAGGTTCGATGCTGGCTTCTCGTTCGTTCATGGCTTCCTTAGGGTTCGGTGGGCGGGAAGCGGTGGGCGGGAAGCACGGACGTAACCTAAACGATTCTGGTCTGGCTCGACACCCATGATCGCGTTGATGCAACAGACTCGGTCATCTATACCGCTCATGCTTTGCACTTCCAGTGGACCCAGGTCGGCTCGGCAACTCAGCAAGTTCGCCCTGAATCGATCATGGCCACTGTGCGGGTAGCTTGCGCCCCTCGACAAATTCAGAAGGCCGATTCGAGCGCTATCCAACAACGACGCCATCCTCAGCCGGCGACCACAAAGGTGCAGCGTTGGACAGGCAGGTGATGGATCGCCGCATTGCCGCCATAGGAAGGCTTTGAACAAATGCAGTGATCGATACGGCCGACCAGCTGGGCTGATCGGCGTAGATCGCTCTGTCGACAACAGGACGAACCGCTAAAGCGAAGTAGCCCGAAGCCTCAGTCGCTAAAGGGCCCTTTAGTGACTATCGCGAGCGATCTCATTTCCGCTGGAGCCGACAAGAAAATCGAAGTCGCAACCCTTGTCGGCCTGCAAAACGTGCTCGATGTATAAGCGGTAATACCCGCGGGTGTATTTCGGGGGCGCCGGATCCCATGCTGCTAGTCGGTCTGCTAGCTCGAAAGCGTCGATTTCCAAGTTGAGCGAACGATTTGCCACATCGAGTGAAATCATGTCGCCATCCTGCACCACAGCAAGGGGGCCACCGGCCGCTGCCTCGGGAGCGGTGTGCAGCACAACAGTGCCGTAGGCTGTGCCGCTCATCCGAGCGTCGCTTATGCGGACCATGTCGGTCACACCGTCGGCAAGGAGTCGCGCCGGCAGGCCGAAGTTGCCGACCTCTGCCATGCCGGGATACCCCTTAGGCCCACAGCCCTTCAACACGAGCACACACGTGGGATCGATGTCCAGATCAGGATCATCGATGCGTTCGTGGTAGTCCTCGATCGACTCGAACACCACGGCTCTCCCTCGGTGCTGCATGAGCTCCGGTGTTGCGGCGTTCGGTTTGATCACGGCCCCACCAGGGCACAGATTTCCGCTGAGCACTGCGATACCGGACTCGTCGAGCAGCGGGTCGTCGAGGCCACGGATCACGTTGGGGTCAGCATGTTCAGCCGCGACCGGATCGGCGTAACTCGCGAACGGTGTACCCATCACGGTGGGAGCAGTCCCGTCGATGATGTCACCGAGCTTGGCGATCACCGCTGGCAACCCACCTGAATAAGCAAAATCCTCCATCAGGTAGTCACCAGAGGGCTTCAGATTAACGAGCAACGGTGATTCTGCACTGAAGCGATCGAAGTCCGCGAGCTCAAGGTCAACACCCAGACGCCCTGCAATAGCGAGCAGGTGCACTACCGCATTCGTAGAGCCTCCGATCGCCGCTAAGACTCGGATGGCGTTCTCAAAGTTGGCACGGGTGAGCACCTTGGAAATCGTCAACCCTTCGTGCACCATTTCGACGGCACGCCGGCCCGAGAGATGAGCCAGGCGTAGTCGCCGGCTATCGGCGGCTGGCAAGGCCCCGTTCTGCGGCAGCGACATGCCAAGCGCTTCGGACATACACGCCATGGTCGATGCTGTTCCCATGGTGTTGCACGACCCTCGGCTGCGCGTCATGGAGGACTCGAGATCTCGGAAGTCTTCGATCGACATACGCCCAGACCGCACTTCGTCATTAAAGCGCCACAGATCAGTACCTGACCCGAGCGATTGCCCTCGGTATTGACCGTTCAGCATCGGTCCGCCAGACACCACGATCGTTGGCAGATCAACCGACGCTGCTCCCATAAGTTGTGCGGGTGTCGTCTTATCGCAGCCGCCAAGCAGCACGACGCCGTCGACGGGATTACCTCGCAGAGACTCTTCTACATCCATGGCCATCAGGTTGCGGAGCAGCATGGCTGTTGGCCGAAGTTGCGTTTCGCCCAGCGATGTCGTGGGAAAGATATGCGGAATGCCTCCGGCTTCCCAGACGCCTCGCTTCACGTGTTCGGCGATCTCATCCAGGTGCGAGTTGCAGGGCGTCAGCTCGCTCCACGACGACGCAATACCGATATGTGGCTTGCCGTCGGTAAATGCATCGTCGGGCAACCCGCGCTTCATCCAGCTCCGATAGGCGAAACCAGCGAGTGGACGGCCATACCACCCGTCCGTGCGCAGATGTACGGCCTTTTCTGACGGTTCGCTCATATCGCAAACCTAGTAGCCAGGAGCAGGAGCGGCCGCTCCGACTATCCCAGGTCCGCGCAGTTCGCCGTTGAACACGCGGGTCACCAATCAGCGGCGCGCAATTATTTCTGTCGGAGCAATAGCCCCGGAGCGCACGGCCGTCACCAGGTTGGCGAACTTTGTCGCTGTGTCGGGGCCCATCACGAGATGCAGCCCAAGCGCCGGTGGCCCGTTGCTCGTAGCTGAAGCCAACTGGTCAAATACAGCGAGTGCTGCCGGGGTCCGGTCGATGACCTGGACCGACCTGAAGCCCGCCGACCCGAGATGTGCAACGTACTGTGCTGGGGTTTCCAGAAAGCTGGTAGTGGCTGTTGCCGCCCATGGCACTGGATAGTCCGGTTGAGCCTCGCCGGTGACCATCAGGTCATAGATCCCGAACACCCCACCAGGAGTAAGTTGGCGACCAATATCTGTGAAAACAGCCGCCTTGTCTGGAATGTTCATACCGACATGAACCATCGAGGCGGCATCAAAGGCTTGTTCGGGAACCGGCAATTCTGCGGCGGATGCATGGATGAACTGCACCGAGTTGGAGAGTCCCACAAGCTTGGTCAGCCAGGTCGCGACTTGCACGTATTCTTCAGTCAGGTCAACGCCAGTAACAGTGACGCCAGCCGACGCTGCCATGAAGCGAGCGGTGCCACCAAGGCCACTTCCGATATCGAGCACATGGCTACCCGCATCAAGATCGAGTTGCTCCACGAAGTGAGCAGTCGCAGGCCGCCCACCGACGTGAAACTCGTCTACTGGACCCAGCATTTCAACCGTGGGATCGCCGTCGAGCATGGCGAGGCCATTTTCGATACGGGTGCGCAAACCCCCAAAGGAATAATGGTCGGTGATCTCGTTGGTCATCCCGTGAACATACCGCCAGCAGGAAACAGTATTTGGCCTGTCGTGTACGAGGATTGGTCGGTCGACAGGAAGAGAGCGGTGTTGGCAATCTCGTCAGTCACGCCAAGGCGACCCATGGGAGTCATTCCCAACATGCGGGCTGCTCCCTCGGCGTGTGCGCCAGCGCGAGCCGTCATTGGGGTTTCAATAAAGCCCGGGCCGATGGCATTAACCCTGATGCCATAGTCGGTCATTTCAAGAGCGAACGCCTTCGTCAGCATCCAAACTCCTGCCTTTGAAACGCAATAATCCACAGCACCGCGGAGCGGTACCTTGGCCGCAACGGAGGCTATGTTCACGATCGTGCCTGGGGTACCACCCTCGATCATGGCTTGAGCCGCTGCCTGGTTAACCAACATCACGCCAGTCAGGTTCACGTCCATCACCCGTTGCCAGTCTTCAGGTGACTGGTGCAGCAAACCCTCAGTGGCGCGTGCATGTCGCTCGCCGCTGACATAGCCAGCATGAGACAGACCCGCAGCAGCTACAACAGCATCTACACGACCATATTTATCAAGCGCAGCCTGAATCATCGCAACATTCTCGGTAGGAGATGCAGCGTCAAGTCGCACAGCATGGGCCGTGCCGCCCGTCGATTCGATCTGGGCAGCGGCGTCGATAGCCGCATCCATATTGATATCGCCAAGGACAACCCGGGCTCCTTCAGCGGCAAACCGTCGGGCGCACGCCCGGCCAATGCCACTTGCGCCACCGGTGATTACGGCAACCTTGTCGTTTAGCTGATTGTTAGCCACATCTACTCCTTGTCGAGAAGAACAGCTTGGCAGGTGAGGCTCCATTTGTTCATCTCGGCCAGTAAGCGTGTTCTACAGAAGCTTGCACACAGCTTCGAGCGGCCTCACTGCGCACGTGCATTTGAAGCTACAGGAGCGCTTGTCGAGTCGTTTAGCGCGGGCTTTGGCCACTATTCACGACATGATGTTGGCGACTAGATGGTCAACAACACCGTCTAGCAAGTGCCCTTGGGCAATCATGTCTGTCGCCTCGCTCGAACTAGGAGACGATGACTGGCAATTCATACGCACTTTGCGGAATACCCCGCCAATCCCAGTCGGGCCGGCCGGGAAGCTAACGGTGACCCGGGGCCATATAGAACCAAACCGGATGAGGAGCGCCCTGCTCTTTGATCGCAACTCGTGCGGCCATGACCGTTCGGCCAGCCTGGGTCGACTCGAAGTACCACGCTTCTGCAGACCGCCCGCTTGGCGGTGGCCCATCGACCAGTTCGAGCGCGGCTTCCTCGTAGTACGTGCGAATATCGTGGCAAACCGCTGTGGTGTTCCCACCAGGAATCCCAGCTTCTTTCCAGAGCGCCCCGTTGGCAATGTCATCAAAGATCTGCAGGGCACCCGGAACCCCATCGGGGTCAACGACACGACCGACTGAGGTGACGCCTCTGCGTTCGAGAGCTCGATCGAACGCCTTGCGCATGCCATTAGCTTCGTCGACGGCCGCCGGAAGCGATGGATCGAATCGAGGCGGCAAGGCACAGCTCAACGGCGTCTCGTCAGCCTCGATGACCTCGGGATAGATCTCGAGCACCGGGCCTGTTTCAGCATCGAGCATGGCAAAGGCGCGGGCCAACACAGCGTGCTGGAATTCAGCGTCGCCAGGCTTTCCCATCGGGCGGCCTAGCGGGAACTCGCAGAACAGCGCACGGGGAGGCTGCATTCGCTCAACGACGGACTTGGTTGCAGCCAAGGTGACGGTGGCGATGCCAGCAGCTTCGAAGACATGGGCAAGCGTACTCACGGTACGCGTGCAGAGTGGTCAAACAGGTGTGAGCAGCACGATGTCAACACCGTCAGCCTTGAGTTGTGCAGCAGCACGAGGACCGGAGTCGATTCGGATCGTCGCAACGTCGTCCGGCTGATTGCCGGCAAACGATGCATGTCGTGGTGCCACGGCACCGATGACACCCTGAGCGGCAAGTTCATCGAGCCGATCGATGGGAAAGACCACGTTCAGGTCAATCGCAATACCAGACCGGTCAAAGTTTGGGCTCCAATGCCCGAGCACGAGATCGCGAGCATCGCTCGGGAGTAGGCGATATTCGGTGTCACCAGGCTGGAAGCCTTCATCGCCGCTGCGATGCAGTGCTGCGGACGTCACGATTGCAACCGTCGCCTCAGCCAGCGGCTTGGGGGTTGCCCACGCTGCAGCCTCGAACTCAGGAACGGGCAAGCCGTCGCCCACACCGCGCATCATTTCATCGCCAGCCATAGTCAACCTCTCGTCGTCTTCTCACACCACGCTAGAAGATCTGCCGGTGGCTCTCGTAGTTGGCCGGGCGGCGAACCTGCACTGCTGCCCATGCAAGGCCTTCCTACTAGTGTGCAGCTGATGGAACTCGCCGTGATCGACTTCGACACCCCACTCGAACAGCAGGCTGCGGTCATGGCCGAAGCGTGCGAAACCACGGGCTTTTTTCAACTACCTCTCTCCGTCGTATCTAGACAGGTCGCCGACGACGCCTGGGTTGCAGCGGCCGAGTTCTTCGCGCTGCCCGAACGAGAGAAACGACGTATCGAATTCCCCGAACCTGGCTACCCCTATGGCTACTCGCCGTTCAAGTTCGAGACCCTCGCCAAATCGCTCGACGATGGCACGCCAAGTGGGCCGGACCTGAAAGAGTCGCTCTCAGTCGGACCAGATTGTGGTCGCGGTGCTGGAGCGTTGACAGCCCAAGACCAGGCGTGGATCCGCTCTCCTAGCTTGTGGCCCAAACACCCGACTCGTCTGCGGTCTACATGGACGGCGTACTACCAAGAGCTTGCACAGGTAGCCGAACGACTGATGATGGTGATGGCACTAGCTCTTGAACTCCCCGCTGACTATTTTCAAACGTTAATCAACCAGCCGATCACATCAATGCGAGCATTGCACTACCCCGCTATCGATGTCGACGCCGCTGCGAACTCGCTTCGGGCTGGCGCACACAGCGACTATGGAACCCTGACAATCCTTCGTACCGACGACGTCAGCGGGTTAGAGATCAGACAGGCTGACGGAAGCTGGGCCGGCGTTTCGCCGGGACCCGACATGTTCGTGGTCAATCTCGGCGACTCAATCGAGCAGTGGACAAACAACCAATGGCGGTCGACGGTCCACCGGGTCGCACGCACCGATACGGCACCTCGGCAATCATTTGCGTTCTTCCATATGGCCAACTGGGACGCGACCATTGAGTGCCTGCCTACTTGCCGGGTCGGCGACGAGTCGCCTCGGCACGAACCCGTCCAGGCCGGGCCCTGGCTCATGCGCAAATTCACTTCGACCGTTACCTGACACCAGCGAGACCGATTGCTAGGTCTAAAGGGAACCGGGCGCTCGGGGCTTTTAATTCGGCTGACCGCACGGTTGCCTTCGAACTGCTGGGTTTAAGAAACAACTCGGCTTGCCACGCAAAGCCTGGTGTTGCCTTTCCACCCCAATTCTCGAAGGGGCCCTAACCAGCGCACGCCCCCAGGTACAGGTTTTCTGACCCAAGCCTTGGGCGGGTTCTCTGAGTCGAACCGCGACCTCTGGCCCCACGACATGTCGGCGCTCGCCGATGCTCCGGTAGACCAAAAGGGCTTCGTCGACGCTACCGAACGTGAGGACAAGGTCAGAGCCGTGAACTTAGTTCGCTCGCTCCTCGCCACTGGCAACCTGGACATGACCGCGCCTCTTGAGGTACGACCTGTCAGGTGCCGGGCCGCTGACCAGCGTGACTGAAGCTGTAAAAGCGCCACCTGTCGCGAGTAGTTTTAGATCATGGATTTGACAAAATTGTTTGGTGTTGCTGGCAAGGTTGCAATCGTGACTGGCGGGTCGCGGGGTATCGGTGAAATGATCGCCGAGGGTTTGGTCACGAACGGCGTGCGTACCTATATCACTGCCCGCAAGGCCGACGCATGCGATGCAACCGCCGAACGTTTGAGTGCCATCGGCGAGTGCATATCGATTCCGGCCGACATGTCTTCTGCCGAAGGTCTCGCCGCATTCGTTGCTGCGTTCCGCGAGCGTGAGAACGAACTCCACATCCTGGTCAACAACGCTGGCGCCGCATGGGGTGCCCCCATGGGCGAGTTCCCCGATGTCGGCTTCGACAAGGTGATGGACATCAACGTCAAGGCGCCCTACATGCTCACTCAAGCGTTGTTAGAGCCACTCACCGCTGCAGCCACCCCCGACGACCCCGGGCGAGTCATCATGACCGGCTCAGTCGATGGCATCCGTGTGCCGGTTGGCGACAACTTTTCGTACTCGGCGTCGAAGGCCGGCATCCACATGCTGGCTCGCCATATGGCCAAGTTCTTGACCGACCGCAACATCACCGTGAACTGCATCGCTCCAGGTCCCTTCGAGTCGAAGATGATGGCCTACATGCTCGAGGACGAGAAGATCCGCGCGAACATCGAGGGCACGAATCCTCGGGGCCGCATCGGCACACCTGAAGATGTCGCTGGCACCGTCATCTGGCTATCCAGCCGGGCTGGCGCCTATATCAACGGTGTAACTGTGCCTGTCGACGGTGGTATATCGATGCTCAACGCGTAAAGGCCCCACTAACTGCCGGCCCACTTAGCAACAGAACCTTCCGCCCCCTGTTTCACTGGGTACCCGCACCGTGATAGCACCCCGCTTCGCCGCAGTCAGCCAAGAGGTGAGGACCAAAGTTTGACAGTTAACAGCGACGCACTCCGAGTGTGTTATCTAACCATTCTTGCCCAGCGAACTCTCAACGGCCGCAGCAAACTTGCTCGTGATTGTGGTCGTGACGGGACCCGCCGTGCTGAAACTTTGGTGGCACTACAACCAACAACAGAGCCAGTCCAACACAGGTGCATCGCTACAGCTCCCAACCTTTGCTTTGTTCAACCGTTGTCCAATGACCTTGAGCTAAGCGCAAGCGCCACCTTCGAAGAGCAGCTTTAGAAGACTCGCTCCAGCGAAGAGGCGCCGGCCAGCCGATCCTTCTACCCGTGGTTCACAAACCGATTGACGCTGGCGGCTTGGAGCTAGGTCGCTACGGGCAATATCGTGCGTCCATGTCTTGGGAACACGCAAAAACTGTCGAAATCGCCGCCACACCTATTGACGTGTACAACATCGTCAGCAGCCTCGAACGAATGGGCGAATGGAGTCCTGAGAATACGGGCGGAAGCTGGATCCTCGGCAACGGCACCAATGTGGGCGACCGTTTTGAAGGTAACAACGCGATAGGCGACCGCACATGGAGCGCCGTCGCCGAGGTCGTGCGCTGTGACCCTGGCTCGGCATTTTGTTTCACCGTCGGAGCGCTAGATAACCCTGTTGCTGAATGGGGCTACCACTTGGAAGCGACCGATCAGGGCACACGAGTAACCGAAACCTGGAAGATGACGCAGCTGCCGCCATCACTTGTCGACGCACCCGAAGAACGGGTGCAGGGTCGAGCCGACATGGTTGCCGACGGCATGGTCACCACTCTCGCAAACCTCAAAGCCTCAATCGAAGGCTGACCCTGGGTTCGCTCTGTCGGCACTCGTCAGTTCTGCGCCAGTCGCCCGCGCAACGCAAGCATCGCCATCGTCTGGCTGATGGTTCCCAGGATTGCAATGGCCAACAATGCCTTACCGATCTCGCCCCATTGCCAACCCGCGGACAACAAGCTACGCATGCCTTCGAGGACGTACGTGATCGGGTTGAATCGGGCGATCCCTCGCATCCATGGCGTGAGATTTTCCAGTGGCACGGTCGATGAGGTCAGAAACGCAAACGGGAAGAACAACAGAAAGCTTGACGCGACAGCGCCTGGGTTGGCTGTCTTCAACGCAATCGCATAGGGGAAGCCGGTAAAGGCCAAGCCCCACAACGCTCCGATCAGGATGAACAGCAACAGCCCAAGCACACCGGTTCCAAACGACACGCCAACTATTACGCCCAGAATGAGAACCGGGATACACAACGCCATAACCAGCATGAAATCCGACACCATCAGTCCCAGTAACAGTGGCAAACGCCGCACTGGGCTGAGCAACAGCCGATCGAAGTAGACGGTCTGAATGTCAGTGACGAGGGCCGTTGCCCGGCTTATGCCAGTGACCGCGAAAATAATTGCCGTTGGCAGTTGGAAGTTCTTGTAGCTGAAGTCGGTAGCTCCTGGGATCGCTTCGGTCAGGTCTTGTAGCGCTCCAACGTTCACGATGAAGAAGAACGCTGGGATGAAGAGTGCAGGCAAGAATGCTTCGGGTTCACGCGGGATGGCCCGTATCGCTCGTTTGGCGACCGTCCACAAGTCGCGTAGAAAGCCCGATGGCCGCGCCTGCACGTTGGAACGGACAGTTGCGGCGCGTGGCGTGTCGGTGACGGTCATCCGGAGACCTCAATTCGGTCGCCCGTGAGTTCCAGAAAGACGTCGTCCAGGGTCGGCGTGCGCAACGTGAGCTCGCCAATCTTGACACCTGCGCCATCAAGCGCGATCACAACCGGTGACACAGCCGCTGCGCCATCATTGACCGATACCAGCAGTGCCCGCGGGCCAGTTTCGACCTTATCGACGCACGGCAACGCCTGGAGCGCTGCAACCGCACTTTCGTTATCATCAACACTGACCTGGATTACGTCGGCGCCGATAGAACGTTTGAGTGCTTCGGGAGTGCCCTCGCCAACAATGAGGCCATTGTTGATAATGCCTACTCGATCGGCAAGTTCGTCGGCTTCTTCGAGATACTGAGTGGTCAGAAAGATCGTTGTGCCCAGTTCCTTGTTCAGGGCACGGACCTCGTCCCATACTTGCACCCGGCTGTGCGGGTCAAGCCCGGTGGTCGGTTCGTCGAGAAAGAGCAGATCGGGGCTGTGCATCAACGACGCGGCTAGATCAAGCCGGCGGCGCATACCGCCGGAATAGGTCCCGATCCAACGATCGGTTGCTTCGACATCAATCAGCGAACTGAGTTCTTCGATTCGAACGTCAGTTTCTTTCCGGGTCAGGCCGTATAGCGCACCCTGCAGCCGCAAGATCTCGCGACCGCTTTGCTTTTCGTCAAGCGACGCATCCTGCAACGCCGCCCCGATACGCAGCCGGATCTTCGACGCTCCCGATACGACATCGTGACCAAGCACAGTTGCCTTGCCGCCGGTTGGCCGCAGCAGCGTGATCAGCATTTTTACCACCGTGGACTTGCCGGCACCGTTTGGACCCAGAAAGCCGTAGATCTCTCCATCTTGCACCCGCAGGTCGACACTCTTCACTGCCTGAACGTCGCCGAACGAGCGTTTCAAGCCCACCGTTTCGATAGCTAAATCACTCATTACAGACGAACCTACCTTGACAGGCGCTTACTCTCTTGCAGGAACGGGCGCAACTTGTCATCCGAGAATGTGGCGGCCCGTTTCGCCAAGCTCGGCTGGTTCGACTCGCCGTCGTTGGCGCTGTCCGTGGACCAGCAGCCACGAGCCATCGTCAGCTAACAACGACGGGAGTTCGGACGCGCAGCGATGGCATTGGCACGGTGGGTGCATCAGCATGTTGGGCCGGTCGTCGCCCCAATCATTTTCGATTGCGGTGCACACGATGTTGACGGCCAAACTTTCATTCGCACTGCGGTTTTCGTCGTCCACAGTATGCAGTCTTGCCGCTAAGCGCTGCGCACTCAACCCGACCCCTTAAACGTCTGGCAATGGGCGTCTCGGCTAGGACGCAACGGGACTGCGAACTGGGGCCGCTACCTGCCCAGGGCCATGTGGACCATCATGCGCGAGGCGTTGATCGACACGAGCCTCGTCACGTTGTGCGGCCTAGGGCTTCCCGTCCCTCATCGGGATGCGGCAGAACTCCCATGTTGCCCGATGTGCGCCTTACTGCAACTGGCATCGTTGCTATTGCAGCGCGGCAACAGCACTTTGGTGGCTGATCTCAACAAGGTTTCAGGGCGAGCCCCACTCCCTGTCCTCGGGCAACGTTGCGCCTGGTTTCGGTAGGCTTTCGGCTTCATCGCTACGGCTGCGACATCTAGACTGAGCGTCATACGCACCAAGATTGGGTGGGGCCCAACACTCAAGACAGTAACCCCGCACATATTTTTGTCACCCTCAAAACCGGAGCCAACCGATGACTGACCTAGAGATACTGCCCGGCGCCGAACCGCTCTCGCATCGAGGCGGGCCCATCGGCGTGTTGGTCATCCATGGCTTTACCGGTTCACCCCAGTCGATGGACCCCATCGCCCAAGCCTGTATCCGCGCAGGCCACACCGTAGAGATGCCTCGCCTTCCTGGCCATGGCACCAACGTTGACGACATGTTGAACACAGGCTGGCCAGACTGGTCCGCGCATGTCGAACAGGTCTATTTGGACTTAGCATCGCGCTGCGACCGCGTGTTCGTGACGGGTCTGTCGATGGGAGGGGCGCTTACCCTCTGGCTAGCATCACGCCATAACACGATTGCCGGCATAGCGATTGTCAACTCAGCCGGTGAGCCAAACGCCGAACGAACTGCAGCACTGGCAGGACTCATCAAGGGTGGCCAAGTCACCATCGATGCCATCGGCAATGACATCGCCAAGCCTGGCGTTGTCGAACTCGCCTATGACAAAACACCCCTAGCTCCGCTGCTATCGCTCGTCGAAGCAATCAACGACTTTGACCTGGGAGCCATCACCTGCCCCACCTTGATCATGGTTAGCGACCAAGATCACGTTGTGCCACCCGAGACAGCGGATTACATAGCCGACCAAATCAACACCATGACAAGTGTGGTGCATTTGACCAAGAGCTTTCATGTGGCGACGCTCGACCACGACGCTGAATTTATCAATACCCAGATCGTCGACTTCATCGTCAGCAACAGCTACTAAGGCGGGCACTCCTAGGACCAGCGCACCTGCTGCGCGCCTAGACGGCCGTGCCCTCCATACCCGTCAGGTCACCTTTAGTCGTCACTCTGTCAGCCTCATTTCGGGCCAATCCCCATCTGCCGTTAGTCGGTGCTAACGAGAGAGCATCGGCACGATCGCTGCCACCGCTGCCGTCAACTCTGCTAGGTCACCGTTATTGGTCACGACGATGTCTGCGACGTCTCGCCGGGTCTCATCATCTGTCTGGGAGGCGATCCGCTCTGCGGCATCAACGGGGTCCATCCCTCGGGTGCCCTCAAGCCGCTCAATACGAATCGGCGTAGAGGCTTCGACCACCACGACAGTGTCATAGCCGTAGCCCGAAGGTAGATCCTGTCCGAGATTGGATTCGACCAACACCGCCATGTCGAGCACAACCCACGCGTGCCCCGCCGCAGCAGCAGCCACTAACTGGTCGTCGAGTTCGGCGTTGATAGCTGGATGGCTAACAGCTTCCAGACGCTCGAGTTGTGCCGGGTGGCCAAACACGATGGGCGCCAACTTAGTCCGGTCAATCACGGCGACACCTGCCTCGTCTGTAGTCAGAATATTCTCACCAAAGAGTTCAACCACGCCATCAAACGCTCGGCCACCAGGTTCGATAACCTGCCGGCCGATCTGGTCTACATCGATGATCCATGCGTCGTGGTCAGCGAACAGGGATGCCACTGTCGACTTGCCCGCACCAATACCACCGCATAACCCTGTAATACGCACGGTTATACAGCTCCGTCGACAGTGATTATTTGGTGAGTAGCCCAAGACACTGCTGGCCCACACAGGTACATCGACATCGACATCGACATCGCGTCTAGCTCAGCCGGCCTGCCTATCCGGCGTGCTGGCAACCGCCTTGAGAGTTCGGCCTGAAGATAGTCCTGGGTTTCAACTTCCATCGCTTTCATCATAATCTCGGTGGGAACAACCACGCGTTCGGCGCAAGGACCCACCGAGTGCTCGACGAATGGACCGAAAACCACCCGAGAGCCACAGCGTGGAGTCGACCCGATGACTTCGAGTTCATACCGGGGAGTACGCTGACCCGTTTGGCCTGCCCATTCCCGAGTTGGTCGGGTTTGTTTGTGTTGTTTTGGGTGTAAAACGGGGAAATGCCCTGGGCGTACCCAGGGCATTTCTCATTTTGATTTTGTGCGGATCTGCTTCTCGTTACTACATGTGTGTAGGAGGCGATCCT